>BNJT01000047.1_pt1 | contig 114860 bp, 126 predicted proteins | sample 8540491 | NCBI WGS metagenome assembly BNJT01 (sample SAMD00202455, study PRJDB9452) | human saliva metagenome | host: Homo sapiens | reverse complement strand
ATATGGATGCGTTTTTCGCATCGGTGGAACAAAGGGACCATCCTGAGTGGAGAGGAAAGCCTGTGATTGTCGGTGGGAAACCTAACCAAAGAGGTGTTGTGTCTACTTGTTCATATGAGGCGAGAGCTTTTGGCGTGCGTTCTGCGATGCCTACAGCCAAAGCCATGAAACTCTGTCCACAAGCCATACTCACGCCTGGGCGATATCAGTTATATAAAGAAGTTTCTGCCCAGGTGCATGAAGTGTTTCGAACCTACACTGATTTAATCGAACCGCTCTCGATTGATGAAGCCTATTTAGATGTTACAGAGAATAAGAAAGGAATCAACTCTGCAACAGTGATTGCTCATTCGATTCAAAAGGATGTATACGAAAAAACAGGACTCACTTGTTCCGTTGGCGTGTCCTTTAATAAGTTTCTCGCGAAAATGGCTTCAGGTTATCATAAGCCTTCTGGAGTGACCGTCATTACACCAGAAAATGCTAAAGAGTTTATTCGAACAATTCCTATCGAAGATTTCTATGGAGTAGGAAAAGTGAGCGCAGAGAAATTGAAACAAGCGGGTATTTTAACAGGAGAAGATCTCTTTCCATTGTCTAAGGAAGAACTGGAGAAGAAGTTTGGCACTCTTGGTCCACGATTGTACTTGCAAGTACGAGGGGAGTCAAATGACCAACTGACGCTTCACAGGGAACGTAAATCGATTGGGACAGAACGAACCTTAATAAAGGATACAACCGACCATGGTATTTCTAACTGGGATACTTGGAGGAGTTTTCAGAAGAATTAGAACGGAATGTTGAAGAAGAGAAGTCTGGCTTGTAGAACCGTCACTCTGAAGTTAAGAGATTCGGAATTTAATACAATCACTAAGAGTGTTACAATGCGTGATTATTTGAATAAACACGATGAAATCTATTCGATTGCAGTTCAGTTGTTTGAAGAAATGATGGAAGAACGCCCGATAAGGCTGATAGGACTCACTGTTTCGCATCTGGAAAATACAAATAGACTCTATAAACAATTAAAACTGTTTTAAAATATTAGTACAGTTTTCACCAACAGACTAGTACAGTTTCATTGTGAAAATTAAGAATTCATTTACTGAAAAAACGTGAAAACAGAAAATTGAATGAACAAATCAGAATAAAAGAAGACTTTATTTAGCGTAAGATAGTGGTAGTTTTTTCACAAAGTTAACAAAAACGCTCTATAAAGTCTTCTTTGCTTGCATATTTCACAAAAGTTTGTTAAATTATTATACGATAGCAGAGGGAATAGTACAGTTCTAACTACCTGTTTTGTCTGTTAAGCACAATTTCTTATAGAAAAGGGGAAAAAAGAAGTATGGCAACGAAGAAAAAATTCAATCTCGATGCACTTTTCACACCAAATAACACGAACTTCGAAATGGTTCAAGTGTTAGACGCAGAAGGAAAATGTTGTAAATCCTGACTTAGTACCAGATTTGTCTGATGACGAATTAGTTCAATTAATGACTGACATGGTATGGTCACGTATCTTACACGAACGTTCAACTGCATTAAACCGTCAAGGACGTTTAGGTTTCTACGCTCCAACAGCTGGACAAGAAGCTTCACAATTAGCTTCAATCAAAGCTATTGAGAAAGACGACGTTCTTTTACCAGGTTACCGTGATGTACCACAATTAGTAAAACACGGTTTACCATTATCACAAGCATTCTTATGGTCTCGTGGACATGTTGCAGGTAACATGTACCCAGAATCATTAAAAGCTTTACCACCACAAATCATCATTGGTGCACAATATGTTCAAGCAGCCGGTGTTGCTTTAGGTCTTAAAAAACGTGGTAAGAAAAATGTTGCAGTGACTTATACTGGTGATGGAGGATCTTCACAAGGGGACTTCTATGAAGGTATTAACTATGCTGGTGCATACCAAGCTCCTGCAATCTTCTTCATTCAAAACAATGGTTGGGCAATTTCAACTCCTCGTGAGTTACAAACTGCCGCACCAACATTAGCTCAAAAAGCAGTTGCTGCTGGTATCCCTGGTATCCAAGTAGATGGTATGGACCCATTAGCAGTTTATGCTGTAACTAAAAAAGCTCGTGAATACGCAGTTGCTGGAAACGGTCCTGTGTTAATCGAAACAATCTGCTTCCGTTATGGTCCTCATACATTATCAGGTGACGATCCAACTCGTTACCAACCAGAAGGAATTCAAGATGAATGGGCTAAAAAAGATCCATTAATTCGTTTCCGTAACTACCTAACAGCTAAAGGTTTATGGTCAGAAGAAAAAGAAAACGAAGTAATCGAAGCAACTAAAGAAGAAATCAAAGAAGCGATTAAAGAGGCTGACAAACAACCTAAACAAAGTTTCATTCTTCTTAGAAACAATGTTTGAAGAACCAACAAACGTTATTAAAGAACAAATCGAACACTTTAAAGCAAAGGAGAATAAATAATTATGGCACAAATGACAATGATTCAAGCCATCACTGATGCATTGGCTGTTGAATTAAAACGTGATGAAAATGTCCTAATTTTCGGGGAAGACGTTGGTAAAAACGGTGGGGTTTTCCGTGCAACTCAAGGGCTTCAAGATGAATTCGGTGAAGACCGCGTGTTCAACACTCCTTTAGCAGAATCTGGTATCGGTGGTTTAGCAATCGGTTTAGCATTAGAAGGTTACCGTCCAGTTCCTGAAATCCAATTCTTCGGATTTCGTATTCGAAGTAATGGATAGCGTGGTAGCTCAAGCAGCTCGTACACGTTACCGTATGGGTGGAACTCGTCAAATGCCTATCGTATTCCGTTCACCAATGGGTGGAGGGGTACATACTCCAGAATTACACTCAGATAACTTAGAAGGTTTAGTAGCTCAATCACCAGGTTTGAAAGTGGTTATCCCTTCAAACCCATACGATGCAAAAGGGTTATTAATCTCAGCTATTCGTGACAACGACCCAGTTGTTTACTTAGAGCACATGAAACTATACCGTTCATTCCGTGAAGAAGTTCCAGAAGGAGAATACACAGTTCCTCTAGGAGTAGCTGCAGTAACTCGTGAAGGTAAAGACGTATCTGTAATTACTTACGGTGCAATGGTTCGTGAAGCTGTTAAAGCTGCTGAAAACTTAGAAAAAGAAGGAATCTCAGTAGAAGTTATCGACTTACGTACTGTTTCTCCATTAGACTTAGACACAATCTTAGCATCAGTTGAAAAAACTGGTCGCGTAGTTGTTGTTCAAGAAGCACAACGTCAAGCTGGTATCGGCGCAATGGTTATGTCTGAAATTGCTGAACGCGCAATCTTAAACTTAGAAGCTCCAATCGGACGTGTTGCAGCTCCAGATACAATCTTCCCATTTGGTCAAGCAGAAAACGACTGGTTACCAAATGCTAGCGATATTGAAGCTAAAGTTCGCGAAACAGTGAACTTCTAATTCAACAATTTTCATTCTAAAGAGCCTCTCGCATGAGTGTGCTCTTTAGAGTTTTATAAAAATAAGAAGGGATGTACAAGCATGGCTTTCCAATTTAAAATGCCTGATATCGGTGAAGGTATCGCAGAAGGCGAAATCGTAAAAATCGACATTAAAGTCGGAGATACAATTCAAGAAGATGATATTTTATTCGAAGTACAAAACGACAAATCTGTAGAAGAAATTCCTTCTCCAGTAAGTGGTAAAGTATTAGAAGTTAAAGTTCAAGAAGGTACAGTAGCTCGCGTAGGCGACATCATCGTAGTTATCGACGATGGTTCAGGCCCAGCAGAAGCATCTGCACCAGCAGCGGCTCCAGCGGCAGCACCTGCACCAGCTGCACCAGCAGCATCAAGCACTTTCCAATTTCAAATTACCTGACATCGGTGAAGGAATTGCAGAAGGTGAAATCGTTAAAATCGACATCAAAGTAGGCGACAAGATTGCTGAAGATGACATTTTATTCGAAGTACAAAACGACAAATCAGTAGAATCTATTCCTTCTCCAGTAGCTGGAACTGTTACAGCAGTTTTAGTATCTGAAGGAACAGTAGCTCACGTTGGTGATGTAATCGTTGAAATCGCAACAGAAGGCGGTTCTCACGCACCTGCAGCAGCGGCTCCAGCAGCACCTGCAGCTCCAGCACCAGCAGCAGCTCCAGCGGCACCTGCAGCTCCAACAGGAGTTCCTGCAGCAAGCAACCCTGGTAAATTAGTATTAGCAATGCCTTCAGTTCGTCAATATGCACGTGAAAAAGGCGTTGACATCACAGCAGTAGTTCCAACTGGTAAAGGCGGACGCATCACTCGTGAAGACATCGATAACTTCGGTGGCGCACCAGTAGCAGCGCCTGCAGCTCCAGCAGCAGTAGAAGCTCCAGCAGCATCTGCACCAGCAGCAGCTCCAGCTCAAGCATCTGCACCAGCAGCGGCTCCAGCTCCAGCTAAACCATTCGTTGGATCAGCTGAACGTGAAGAACGCGTTAAATTAACTCCAATGCGTAAAGCAATCTCTAAAGCAATGGTTAACAGCAAACACACTGCACCACATGTTACATTACATGACCAAGTTGAAGTTTCTAAACTTTGGGATCACCGTAAGAAATTCAAAGATGTTGCAGCTGCACAAGGTACTAAATTAACATTCTTACCTTACGTTGTTAAAGCTTTAGCAGTAGCAATGAAGAAATTCCCAGTATTGAATGCTTCTATCGACGATGCATCTCAAGAAATTGTTTACAAAAACTACATCAACATCGGTATTGCAACTGATACTGATTTAGGTTTATTCGTTCCAAATATCAAAGATGCGAATACTAAGAGCATGTTCGGTATTGCAGATGAAATTAACGCATTAGCTGCAAAAGCTCATGAAGGTAAATTAACAGCTGCAGAAATGGGACAAGGAACAATTACAATCTCTAACATCGGTTCAGTAGGTGGCGGTTGGTTCACTCCAGTTATCAACTACCCTGAAGTTGCGATTTTAGGTGTTGGTACAATCGTTCGCGAACCAGTAATCAACGAAAACGATGAAATCGTAATCGGACGTAACATGAAATTATCATTAAGCTTTGACCACCGTATCGTGGACGGCGCAACTGCTCAAAAAGCTATGAACGAAATCAAACGTCTATTAAACGATCCAGAATTATTATTAATGGAAGCTTAATTCATTAAACTGTTAGGAACGACGTAGACACGTGTTTACGTCGGTTCCTTATTTGAAAACTTTTAAGAGGTGAAAAAAATGGTAGTAGGCGATTTCGCTATTGAACTAGATACAGTCGTAATCGGTGCCGGCCCTGGTGGATATGTTGCAGCTATTCGTGCAGCTCAAGAAGGTCAAAAGTTGCGATTATCGAGAAAGAATATTTTGGTGGTGTCTGCTTAAACGTTGGATGTATTCCATCTAAAGCGTTAATTTCAGCTGGACATCATTACCAAGAAGCACAACACTCAGAAGTATTTGGTGTGACTGCTAAAGAAGTTGTTTTAGACTTCGCTAAAACTCAAGAATGGAAAGATAACCAAGTTGTTAAGAAATTAACTGCTGGTGTTGAGTACTTATTAAAGAAAAACAAAGTTGAAATTATTAAAGGGGAAGCGTTCTTAGTGGATGAGCACACTTTACGTGTTGTTACTGAAGACAGCGCTCAAACTTATTCTTTCAACCATGCTATCGTAGCTACAGGTAGCCGTCCAATCGAAATCAAAGGTTTCAAATTTGGTGGACGCGTTATCGATTCAACTGGTGGTTTAGGTCTTAAAGAAGTTCCTAAAAAATTAGTTGTTATCGGTGGTGGGGTTATCGGTTCAGAACTAGGTTCAGCATACGCTAACTTAGGTTCAGAAGTGACAATCCTTGAAGGTGCTCCAAGCATCCTTTCAATGTTTGATAAAGACATGGTTAAACTTGTTGAAGATAACATGGCTAAAAAAGGTGTTACTATCGTAACTAATGCAATGGCTAAAGAAGCTGTTGACAATGGTGACAGCGTAACTGTTAAGTACACAGTAGACGGCAAAGAAGAAGCTGTTGAAGCTGACTACGTAATGGTTGCTGTAGGTCGCCGTCCTAACACAGACGAAATTGGTTTAGACGTTGCTGGTGTTGAAATGACTGACCGTGGTTTAGTTAAAGTTGATAACCAAGGACGTACAAACGTTAAATCAATCTTTGCAATTGGTGATATCGTTCCTGGACCAGCTTTAGCTCACAAAGCAAGCTACGAAGGAAAAATCGCTGCAGAAGCAATCTCAGGTAAAGCAGTGGCTGTTGACTACCGTGCAATGCCATCTGTTGCCTTCACTGATCCAGAATTAGCTTCAGTTGGTTACACTCAACAACAAGCTAAAGATGCTGGTTTACAAGTAAAAGCTTCTAAATTCCCATTATCAGGAAATGGTCGTGCATTATCATTGAACGCTACTGAAGGTTTCGTTCGTTTAATCACTACTAAAGAAGATAACGTAATCGTTGGTGCACAAGTTGCCGGCGTGAACGCTTCAGATATCATTGCTGAATTAGGTTTAGCAATCGAAGCTGGAATGAATGCAGAAGATATCGCATTAACAATCCACTCACATCCATCATTATCAGAAGTAGTTATGGATACTGCTGAATTAGCATTAGGTATGCCAATTCACGTATAATTCTAAAGAATACGACAGAGGACTCGAATTTTCGAGTCCTTTTTTGTTTTAATCAAAGGAAAGATGTTATTGTTTATGTTTTAAATCCGAACAATTATCTGAATGAACTTTGAAATATTTGTGGTTTTCTCCTGGATAGCTTGATTGGAGTAGGGGTTATCCCTTATAATGAGGCGTATAAGACCGAATGAAGGAAAAGCTTCATCAACCTCCATTCATCGAACCTTTTTGTAAACGAAGGGGGATGTTTCATGTCAGAAGAGAAGAAATTTAAGGATTCCTACGTACTTTGTATCGGCGGAATGAACGTGGATAAGAAAGTTCAATTGCTCGAAAATCTCGTGCTTGAGACGAGTAATCCAGTGGTCTCGTCGCTAAGTGCCGGTGGTGTTTCAAGAAACATTGCCGAAAATCTGGGACGTCTAGGAGTACCTGTTAAGATGTTGTCAGTTGCAGGCGATGATGAAAGCTTTACGTGGCTTGAAAAAGAGACGGAAGGCATTATCGATTTTTCACTTGTAGATCGTTTAAAAGGTAAAACAACGTCGAATTATACAGCGATTTTGGATCTTCAAGGAGATATGTGTCTGGCGTTAGCCGATATGTCCATTTGTGAGGAAATGACGCCTGAGTGGCTATCTTCGCATGAAAAAGCGGTGAAAGATGCAGCGTTAGTCATTGCGGATTTAAATCTTCCACAAGAAACATTACAAGCGCTCATTCAGCTAACTAATCTTGAGAAAATTCCACTGGCAATCATTCCAGTGAGTGGACCGAAGATGAAACGAATCCCAGATAATTTACAAGGAGTGACTTGGATTGTCGTCAATGCGGACGAGTCCAGGACGAGGTACGGAGAACATACGCTAGCTGAATTAGCTGCTTTATGGCAGAAAGATGGCGTAGAAAATATTGTGATTACTAAAGGAACGAAATGTGGTGTCTTTGCAGATGCTACAGGAGTCGTAAAAACTTTTACACCAATAAAAGCAGAGCAAGTCTGTGATGTGACAGGAGCAGGAGATTCATTTCTTCTGGAGTGCTCTATGGAGCTCTTAAGAAAGCAAGCTTGGAAGAGTCGATTGGATACGGATTAACGAATTCGTACTATACAGTCCAAGCTATTGAAACCGTTCGAAAAGACTTAAACGCTAAGTCATTTGAAAAAGAATATCAACAATTAAAGGAAAGAGGTTTATCATGAATCCATTATTATCAATCAGTAAGGAAGTACAACACGCATTAGACAACAACCTACCAGTCGTTGCGTTAGAATCAACAATCATTTCACACGGAATGCCATATCCACAAAACGTTGAAATGGCTAAAACTGTAGAACAAATTATCCGCGACAATGGTGCTGTTCCAGCAACAATCGCTATCATGGACGGAAAATACAAAATTGGTTTAGAAGAAGCTGACTTAGAACGTCTTGCAAAAGAAAAACCAGTCGCAAAAGTATCTCGCCGTGACTTAGCAGAAACATTTGCTAAAGGTGTTTTAGGAGCAACTACAGTAGCAACAACGATGATTGGTGCGCACTTAGCTGGGTATCAAAGTATTCGTAACTGGCGGTATCGGTGGGGTTCACCGTGGGCGTTGAAGAAACAATGGATATTTCAGCAGACTTAGATGAATTAGGACAAACTCCAGTAACAGTTGTCTGCGCTGGTGCCAAAGCGATTCTTGATTTACCACGTACTCTTGAATATTTAGAAACAAAAGGGGTGCCAGTAGTAGGTTACCAAACAGACTACTTACCAGCATTCTACACTCGTACATCTGAGTACAAATTAAACAGCCGTGTTGACTCAGCTAAAGAAGTAGCTGAAATGATTCGTTACTCTGAATTACTAGGCCTTAAAGGCGGTATCTTAGTTACAAACCCAATCCCAGCTGAATACGAAATTCCACACGAAAAAATCGATGCGATTATCGATCAAGCAGTTCGTGAAGCAGATGAAAAAGGCGTTCATGGTAAAGATAGCACACCATTCTTATTAGCAAAAATCGTTGAGTTAACAGGCGGGGAAAGCTTGAAGACAAATATTCAGCTTGTTTACAATAACGCGAAGCTTGGCGCGCAAATTGCAAAAGAATACCAAGAAGGAAAATAATCAAAGGTTTTATGGATTACGATGAATCCTTGCGGATATCTTCATATTAGCTGTGACAAGGAACCGGTTCGAGCCGATGTCTCTCACCTTCAAAGCCTCAAAGAGGGCGTATGGATTCAAAATCCTACGCCCTCTTAGCACAGTGGTTGAATGGAATGAGTTTCGCTGTAAACAGCTATCTCATTCCTATTCAACTTTGTGGGGGAAAGAAAACGAAATGCCATAGATACAATGTATCTATGGCATTTCTGTCTTTCTCCCTCGTTTTGATGCACTTCCTGTCACTGTAACTACAAAATCCGCGGATTCTTTGTAATCCATAGATGAATGTTTTTCTTTTTGGATTTGTGCCCAAGAGAAAAGGGGGCTGTGCTTCTCGAGTTAGAGAGTGCAGGGACTTAGTTTAGAAGAGTGCTTTGAACAAATTAAAACTGAAAAGCAATTATTAAGTTAGAGCGGTTTTGTCTAATTTTCGAGGAATCAACCTATTTAGTAGATTTTGGAAGAGTTATGTGAAACGATATAGGGCACAAAGAAGATGATGACGAAGAATCTGGCGGATTCATTGTCGTAGTAATGGGAAAGTGCATTAAATGCGAATGAACAGGAGTTAGAAAGTTTTTTCTTACTCCTGCCTTGAGCCGGTGCCCCATTACAACGACAATGAAAAAATCCGCAAGGATTCGCAGGAATCATCTTCTTTTTTAAAAAAAATTTGTTATGCATAAATGGAAACTCTTGCAGAAAAAGTGTATACTAAATAGGTATGATTGTGAGGTGGCGAGATGGCCAATTATAGTTATCCAATTGATTTGGAATGGTCGCATGAAGAGATGAATAAAGTCATCAAACTTTGGAATGCGGTCGAAGAGGCTTACGAAAAAGGAATCCAAGTAGAAGCTTTTAAAAAAGCCTACCAAGAATTTAAAACGGTAGTCCGTAGTATCGGTGAAGAGAAGAGACTCGGTCGTGAATTCGAGGAAGCATCTGGATATAGCCTTTATCGTGTGGTCCAAGCAAGTAAAAACGCAACAAAAATTATTCGTATGGAAGGATTGAAAAAATAATGGATTTATTAGCAACACACTTATTAGTAAATGACTGGATTATGGAGGCTGGACAAAAAATTCGTCACAGCTTTGGTGAACCATTAAAAGTAGATACAAAAACAAGCCGTAACGACTTAGTAACAAACGTGGATAAAGAAATCGAACAATTCTTTATCGCTAAAATTCGTGAACAATTCCCAACACATAAAATCATGGGAGAAGAAGGATTCGGTGACGAATTAACTTCAATGGACGGTTACGTTTGGTTAATCGACCCAATCGATGGCACTTTAAACTTCGTGAAACGTCAAGAAGACTTTGGGATTATGATTGCTTTATATAAAGATGGTGTAGGTCTATTAGGCTACATTTACGATGTGATGCGTGATCGCTTCGTATATGGTATTAAAGATTACGGTGCGTACTGCAACGGCCGTCGTCTTTCAACTCCTGAAATTCACAGCATTGGCGACAGTTCAATTAACGTGAATGGATTTATGTTATTAGAAGCGACTGAAAAAGAAGCAGAAATGATTCGTAAAGCAATGGTTACTCGTACTTACGGCGCTTCTTCAATCGAGCATATTCAAGTAATTTTAGGAAAATCTGTAGCGTATGTTTCAACATTATTAGCTCCTTGGGATATCGCACCAGGAATGGTGATTGCTAAAGAATTAGGATTACACTACAGTACAGTGGATGGAAAAGAAGTGGACTTCTTAGTTCCTAACAAAGAAGACAACAGGTGTTATCTGTTCTAAAAGATATTGCTGACGAAATTATCGCAGCGTTTAAATAAAAATGAGTGGAGGGGCGTAAGAGATTACGCCTCTTTGTTTTAAAGGAGAACATATGAATATTGCAGTTTATTGTGCGGCAAGCCAAAGTAATTGCCCTGCATTTGACATGAAAACAGAAGAACTAGGCAAGTGGATGGCAAAACACAACCACACGCTTGTCTATGGTGGTGGAAATACTGGACTAATGGGAGTGGTTGCGACTGCCGTGATGAACGAAGGCGGCGAAAGTCATTGGCGTGATGCCACAGTTTTTTGTAGACCGTGAAATTGCGAAAACAAGATATCACGAAACTTCATATTGTCGATACGATGTCCGAGCGTAAAAATCAAATGATTGCACTCAGTGAAGTGTACATTGCGCTTCCTGGTGGTCCTGGTACCCTTGAAGAAATCGCAGAAGTCGTTTCTTGGGTACGTGTAGGGCCAAACCAATGGCATTTGTATTTTCTATAATATGGAAGGCTACTACGATCATTTAGAAGCCTTTTTCGACAAAATGGTGGAAACAAACTTTACTGAGCGAAGAAGACAGAAGTCAAATTCATTTTGCGAAAACTTTGGCGGAAATTGAAGCAATTATTGGGTTGGTATAAGTTTAAATTTCGAGTGCATTTACTTAAAAATATCGATTTTATGTTTTGTATAATTTACTTAGTGAATATAAAAGTAAAGCTGTTATACATCGTTGAAATAGAAAGGGGAATGAGCTAATGATGAAGTCGTTAAGTAAGGTCTACCAGTATTTGTCTTTTATCTGTTTATTGATTCAATTTCTTTTTTCAATCTATTTCTATAATCAAAGTGGTGTATTTTTTGAAGAAGGAGTACTAATACTGTTTCAATCCTTGATTGGACTGTTGGTGGTTGGAATAGTGCAACGAAGTAACAAGCAACACGATTGGCTAATTGGAGTAGGGGAAGCTTTAATCCTTCTTTTACTATTTTATCAAATCAATGCCAGTATTATTATGATTGTGGATGCATTTGTGGATAGTAACCTTCCACTTTTCTTACAAAGAGCTTTTGGGATTTGTAGTCAACTAGTTCTTTTGATGATGGGGTGGAGTATTCTTCAACTATTGGTTCAGATGGGTAGAATGTTCCGTGTAAAAAGGGTGACAACGTAATAAATCGAATGTAGTTCTATTTTCTGGAGTGGAAAACAAACCGGAATGATACAAGTTCTGGTGGAAGTTCCACTCCGTTTTTTTGTTAGCGTAATAACCCCTAATTTTGCTATAATAAAGGATATGAGTTTAAGGGAGGGCAACGAATGGAATTAGAAAAAACAACGCAAATGAACTTGCTTGTAGAGTTCTATGGCAGCCTTTTAACCGATAAACAACTCGAATATATGGAGCTCTATTATGGGGATGATTATTCGCTAGGTGAAATCGCCGAAGAATTTGACGTGAGCCGTCAAGCAGTATATGATAATATCCGCCGCTCGGCAAAGTTATTAGAAAACTACGAAGAGAAATTACATCTCGTCGCTGATTTCTATAAACGCCAAGAGCACTATGATGAATTAGAAAAAGAAATTCAAAAGAACTATCCTGAGGCAACACAGCTTGCTTCAATCGTTTCAAAATTACAAGAGATGAATAAATAAACTCAAGGAGTGAAATTATGGCATTCGAAGGATTATCAGATCGCCTGCAAAATGCGATGACTTCCGTTTCACGAAAAGGAAAAATTACGGAAGCTGACTTAAAACAAATGATGCGTGAAGTGCGTCTTGCGCTTTTAGAAGCCGACGTTAACTTCAAAGTTGTAAAAGACTTCGTTCGTAAAGTGAACGAACGTGCATTAGGTGCCAATGTGCTTGAAGCATTATCACCAGCACAACAAGTCGTTAAAATCGTTAACGAAGAATTAACAGAATTAATGGGTGGCGAACAAGCGCCATTCCGTTTCGAAGCAAAACCACCAACAGTAGTGATGATGGTCGGTCTACAAGGGGCCGGTAAAACAACGACTGCTGGTAAATTAGCTTCCTTCATGGCAAAACATGAAAAGAAACGCCCATTACTAGTTGCTGCCGACGTGTACCGTCCAGCCGCGATTGACCAATTACAAACATTAGGGAAACAATTAAACTTCCCAGTATTCTCACTTGGAAATCAAGTAAACCCAGTAGAAATCGCTAAACAAGCGATTGAAAAAGCAAAAATTGATGGGCGCGACTTAGTGATTATCGATACGGCCGGTCGTTTGCATATTGACGAAAACTTGATGGAAGAATTACAAAACATCAAGGCGGTCGCAAATCCAAGCGAAATCTTACTCGTTGTCGACTCAATGACAGGGCAAGATGCCGTAAACGTAGCTCAAACGTTCAATGAACGTCTGGACATCACAGGGGTTATTCTTACAAAACTTGATGGGGACACTCGTGGTGGTGCGGCTCTATCTATCCGTTCTGTTACAGGAAAACCAATTAAATTTACAGGTCGTGGGGAAAAATTAGAAGACTTCGAAATCTTCTACCCAGAACGTATGGCTTCTCGTATTCTTGGTATGGGGGATATGATGACCCTTATCGAGAAGGCACAACAAGACTTCGATGAAGCAAAAGCGCAAGAGATGGCGGATAAAATTAAAGCCAACACTTTTGACTTTAATGACTTTATCGACCAATTAGACCAAGTGAATAAGATGGGACCACTAGAAGATATCTTGAAGATGATTCCAGGGTTAAATAAAATGGCTGGTCTAAACGACTTAAAAGTGGATCCAAAAGATACAGCTCGTATGAAAGCTATCGTCTTATCAATGACTCCACAAGAGCGTGAAAATCCAGATATCTTATCACAAGCTCGTCGTAAACGTATTGCGGCAGGTTCGGCTCGTCCTCTTGCTGAAGTGAACCGTTTAATTAAACAGTTTCAACGAATCTAAGAAGATGATGAACCAAATGTCCAACGGTAATATGAAAGGCCTAGAAGGCATGATGAACCAAATGGGCATGGGCGGACGTGGAAACAAACTCGCTCAAATCGGTATGCAACAATACGCACGCCGTCAAAAACAAAATAAATTGAAAAAATTAAAGAAAAAACGTTAGGAAACAGCGTTATAAAATAATTTAAACCGCAACATCTTACTGTCTAGTAAGGTTGCGGTTTTTTTATGGTGAAGATAACGCAAAGAAAGGAGAACAAAATGGGAAACCAAACTAAAACATGGCATGTCATTCCAGCAGTAGTCGCAACGGCGATTATGAGCTTTTGTGGCGTGCTAATTGAAACTGCAATGAACGTTACCTTCCCAACACTAATGACAGAATTCAATACGGATTCTTCAGGGATTCAATGGGTAACAACTGGATACTTACTAGCCATTGCGATTGTCGTGCCAATTACGGCTTATTTAACACGAAACTACACGATTCGCCAACTCTTCTTGGCGGCAAATCTTTTATTTATTGGTGGGGTCTTAATTGACTGTATTTCACCAAACTTAGCGATTTTATTACTCGGACGCTTTATGCAGGGGATTGGAACAGGGATTGCACTTCCATTAATGTTCCATATCGTATTATCTAAAGTGCCGCTGCATCAACATGGAACAGTCATTGGGATTGGTGCAATGACAACAGCACTAGCTCCACCAATTGGACCAACATTTGGCGGGGTTGTCTCAAGCGCATTTGGATGGCGTGCGATTTTCTTCGCATTGATTCCATTCTTAGTATTCTCGTTAGTGATGGGACTTTGGGCGATTCCAGCAGAAGAATCTCCGAAGAAACAACCATTCAACTTTGATGGCGTTTGTGACATTAGGAATTGGACTTGCAAGCTTACTGATGGCGATTGAACATTTATCAGTCCTCTATCTTGGAGTAGTGGTCGTGGCATTTGCAGCGTTCTTCTACTTTAACCGAGAAAATGCACTCTTGTCGTTTAAACCGTTCCAGTTTGCGACGTTCAACGCAACATTATATATCGTCTTAGCTTTCCAAGGAGTTGTACTAGGATTATCGTTCATTTATCCAAACTACATTCAATTAGCGTGGGGCAGAAACAGCCACAGTGGCTGGGCTCTTTCATGTTCCCAGGGGCTGCGATGGTAGCCGTACTTTCAGCGTTGTCTGGTCGCTGGTATGATAAATCAGGTCCACTAAAACCAATCTTAACAGGGTTAATCTTTGCGGTGATTGGAGGAGTTTCTATCAGCTTCTTCTTCCCAGGGTTAACGATTTATCCTTTATTAGCCCTCAACGTCATCTTTATGACAGGGATTGGATTTGTAATGGGAAGCAATGTAACGTATTCGTTAGCTCAGTTAAAACCAGAAATTCAAGCAGATGGAAATAGTATCGTGAATACCTTGCAACAGTTCACTGGTGCGATTTCAACAACTGATTATCGCGCGTATTTTCAGCTCGTTTGATTCAAACTTAGTAACAGCAGGACAAACAAGTATCCTTTTTGTAACGACACTAGCAGTCATTGCATTAGTTGTCTTCTTATGGATTTATCCGCAAACACAAAAGAAAAATTAAAATCCTTAGGCAATCCTTTTCCATCTGGAGAAGGGTTGTCTTTTTTAGAACTTATCATATGAAATAGAAAGACGACTATAGTACAATAGATTGACGCGTGAAAGGAGAGAAAATGTATTTATTAAAGAAATTATCATGGTTTTTTAAATTAGAGTGGAAACGATACACGATTGGAATTATTGCGTTGTCGCTAGTCAGTGTATTCAATCTTATTCCGCCAAGAGTGATTGGGGAAGTTGTCGATTCCATCGACCTCAAGACGCTAACAACGTCGTCTTTATTATGGAACTTACTGTTATTGCTCCTTTCAGCAGTAGCCATGTACGGGCTTCGTTTTGTATGGCGGCTCTTTATCTTCGGGACTGCGAACTCGTTAGGCCAGAGACTGAGAAATCAATTATACGAACACTTTACAAGCATGTCTCCAAGCTTCTATCAAAAGTATCGCTCTGGAGACTTAATGGCGCATGCGACCAATGACGTGAGTGCTATTGTCATGACTGCAGGCGGAGGTGTGATGTCGGCTGTTGATGCCTCGATTACAGCGTTAGTGACGCTAGCGACGATGTTCTTTATGCTGGATTGGCGAATGACACTCGTTGCGATTATTCCATTGCCACTACTTGCGATTGCAACGAATATCGTCGTTCGTGCAGAGCATCAGAGCTATAAGGAATCACAAGAAGCTTTCTCATTGCTGAATAATCATGTGAACGAGAGTGTTTCTGGAATAAAAGTGACGAAATCTTTTGGCTATGGTGAAAAAGAAACAGCGTCGTTTTGGAAAACGAACGAAGATGCATGGAAGAAGAATAATCACGCTGCAAAATATAATAATCTATTCGATCCAATCGTTTTGATTTTCGTGGGTCTCAGCTACTTAATCAGTTTGGGATATGGTGGATATTTAATCCAACGCGGAGAATTCACCGTTGGGGAAATGATTACCTTTATGACGTATTTAGATATGCTAGTGTGGCCGCTTCAAGCCATTGGTTGGCTCCTGAATATCGGTCAACGTGCAAGTATCTCATATCGTCGTATTGAAAAATTAATGGAAGAAACAAGCGAAGTCGAAGAAACTCCACAGGCCCTTCCAATTACAGAAGCTCGTGAGATGGATGTTGCAATTCACAACTTCCAATACGAAGATGTCCCAACATTAGAAGACGTAGCATTTAGCCTTCACCAAGGGCAAACGCTGGGGATTGTGGGCCCAACAGGTTCTGGAAAATCAACGCTCTTAAAATTATTCCTTCGTCAATATGATGCAGGAAAAGAAGAGATTTTGATCACTGGACGTTCTATTCAAGATTATCGTATTAAAGACTTGCGTGCGCTTATGGGTTATGTTCCACAAGAACAGATTCTATTTGCGATGTCGATTAAAGAGAATATCCGTTTTGGAAATCCAACTCTTTCTGACGAAGCTGTTGTAGAAGCCACTAAAATCTGCGGACTGTATGATGATATCATGGCGATGCCAGACGGATTCGATACGTTAATCGGAGAGAAGGGTGTGCTTTTATCAGGCGGTCAAAAACAACGTCTATCGATGGCACGCGCGCTGGTTGTGAACCCTGAAATTTTAATGCTCGATGATTCGTTATCGGCTGTTGATGCAAAGACCGAGCATTTAATTTTAGAGAACTTGAAACGTGAACGCAGCGACAAAACAACGATGATTACAGCGCACCGTCTATCAGCGATTGTTCATGCGGACCTCATCATCGTGCTCCAAGATGGACGGATTGTTGAAAAGGGAACGCATGAAGAATTAATGGCGCTTGGTGGTTGGTATGCCAAAACCTACGACCGTCAACAGCTTGAAGCGACACTTGAGGAAGGGGGAAGTGTAGTTGAACATGAAGACCTTTAATCGACTCATTGCCTACTTATGGCGATATAAGAAGTCGAGTACGATTGCGATTTTATTTATCCTCTTATCCAGTGTGACTGCAACAGTGATTCCACTGATGGCTCGTTATTATATCGATACGTATATTGATAATGGGCGCATGGAATGAAGGGTTACTGGCTTCTCATCGTTTACTACTCACTGTTCTTACTGCGTGTTCTTTATTAACGTATATTGGGAACCTATGCCTTTAGTTATGTATCCAATAGTGTTGTTCGCGATTTACGTCAAGAGGCCTTTTTCGAATATGCAAAAAAACTCAATATGACGTACTTTGATACAACACCAGCTGGAGCCATCGTTTCTCGTTTAACCAAACGATACGCAGGCTGTCAGCGATATGTTTAGTTCGATTTTCTCGACGTTTTCTAAGTACTTTGTTTATCGTCGTGGCAACATTATCTGCGATGTTTAGTATGAATGTAGGCCTTACGATATTAATGATTCTCTTTATTCCGGTGATGTTTGCATCCATTAAAGTCTATAACCGTCTCTCTCATAGCGTGATTCGTAAGACGCGTGAGAAGCTAAGCGAGATTAACGTGAAGCTAGCAGAGAGTATTGATGGGATGAAGATGATTCAGGTATTCAACCAAGAAGAACGTTTAAGAAAAGAATTCGAACAAATTAACGAGGAGCATGTGCAATTCTCGAATCGTTCGATTAACGTGAATAGTCTGTTCCTTCGTCCTGCGATGTCGCTGTTGAAACTTGTTGCCTACGCGGTCATTATTTTATACTTTGGCCTTACTTGGGAAGTAGCAGGAGTGACAGCAGGGAGTGATGTATGCCTTTATTCAATTCTCAAATCAGTTATTTAATCCATTAATCGATGTGACGCAAAACTTCTCGATTATTCAAACGTCGATGATTGCGGCGACTCGTGTCTTTGAAGTCATCGATAATACGGATTACGAACCTGAACAACTTGGAAAGGTTACTGAGATTAAGAACGGGAAGATTGAGTTTAGAAACGTCACTTTTCTCTTATGATGGGAAAACGCAATGTATTAAAGAATATTAACTTTGTAGTGAATCCAGGAGAGACCGTCGCCTTTGTTGGTTCGACTGGTTCAGGGAAATCTTCTATCATGAATCTCTTCTTACGATTCTATGATTTCAAAGAAGGAGAAATCTTGATTGATGATATTCCAATTCAACACTATTCACAGGAAGTCCTACGAGATAAAATCGGACTTGTGCTTCAAGATCCATTCTTGTTCCATGGAACGGTTGCTTCTAATATTCGCATGTACCAAGACATTACAGACGAAGAAGTGAAGCAGGCGAGCGAATTCGTAGATGCTCATCATTTTATCGAGCAACTGTCACAAGGATATGACAATAAAGTATCTGAAAAGGGCTCAACATTCTCTAGCGGAGAGCGTCAATTAATCGCCTTTGCCAGAACGATTGCGGCCAATCCAAAAATTCTGATTCTGGATGAAGCAACTGCTAATATCGATTCGCAAACTGAAGAAGTCATTCAAACGTCTCTTAAGAAAATGAGAAACGGAAGAACGACCTTAGCGATTGCGCATAGGTTATCGACCATTCAAGATGCTAACCAAATCTTTGTGCTCGATAAAGGAGAAATCGTAGAGAGCGGAACGCATACAGAACTTCTAGAAAAAGAAGGCCTCTATTATAAGATGTATCAACTCCAAGCAGGGATGATGCAAGAATAAAACCAATAGTGAAGGACATAGCGAAACAAAATCGCTATGTCTTTTTTGCGCGTGTAACATTTTTGTTACGTAACATAATTGTTACATCTTCCGTTGAAAAAACTAAAATGTATCAAAAATGATACGTATCAAAATTGATACAAAATCATTCGGAAATAAATGTGTATCATCTGTGATACGTATCATGCATGATACACATTGCATAAAAAAAATACCTTTGAGAAATTTTCTCAAAGGTATTTTGCCTTATTATCTACGGTTTTGTTTACCAGCGTTACGGCCACCAGGTTTGTTTTGACGTTGTGCGAACGTTTCTTGTTGAGTTGCTTTTTGAGCTGTTTTACGTGGTGTTGTACGTTGTGGTAACACAATGTTTTCATGGTTTAATTCTTCGTCGATTTGAGCTTTAATTTTTGGACGAATATAAGTATTTTGAATCCATGATTGTAAAATTTGGATAAGGGCAGAGATGAAGAAGTAAATACCAACCCCGGCTGGTGATTGGAAAGTCATCATGAACATCATTACTGGAAGAATGTAGTTCATTGAACGACTTTGTTTTTTCGTTTCTTCGTCCATTCCCATTTGGCTGACTACTGATTGAACATAGTAAGCTACCATTGTCGCAAGAGCGATTGGTAAGAATTGTGCTCCAAGGTTGATTCCCATGAAATCACTACTTGAAATTTCGTTTGATAATAGAATCGCGTTATACAATCCGCTCCAGATTGGCAGTGTAATCAAGATTGGTAAACATCCTGATCCGATACCGCCCATTAGTGAGACATTGTTTAATTTGTATAACTCCATTTGTTCTTGTTGGATTGCAAGTTTCTCTTGAGGAGTTGATCGCTTGTTCTGCACGAGCAGTAATCTCAGCAATATATGGTTTTAATACTGCCATTTTTTCTTGTTGGACAAGCATTGCTTTTCATTTGATGGAATTGTGTTGGCATCAATAAGACACGAACAAGTATTGATACGATCACAATTGCAATCGCGTAGTTTCCGTTAAATACAGAAGCAATTTGGTTTAATAACCATTGTGTTGGGACTACTAAATAATTATAGAGCCAACCAATTGGTTCATGATTTTCATTATATTGAACGGTACATCCCTGCAAGTAGTAGGGGAAGAACTGTTGCAACTAATAGCAGTTGAGCTTTTTTAGTTAGTTTCATAATCACTTTCCTTTTCATTTAATAACATGATTTATTGTACACGTGTTTCGTTGAAATAGCAACGTTCTTTATATAATTTGAAACTTTGTATATTTGAGGTGCATCCACGACGTCGCTTTCTTCATAGCGATCAACACGTCCGTAAGGGGATACGGAAGCTTTGACTCTTTCGATAAAACGAGTGACGGCTTTTTCCTCGCCTTGTGCAACCACAAAATACAGAGCCATCCATTTTATTTTGAACCGTGCCACAAATATCTAATTGAATCGCGAGTTGCTGCGTGAAAAAGCGGAATCCGACACCTTGAACACGTCCCCAGACACGAATTTGTCTTGTAATCATAGAAAGACCTCCTAAAAGTAAAATTATTTTGTCATCTCTATGAAACAAGATTACCATGATTTCGCAAAATTTGGTATACTAATAAACGAGGTGAAAACATGTTTAAAGTAATTGAGACAGCAGGTCAAGATGAACCGTGGTGGTTTTTCGATGACTGGGAAAAAATGATTGTTTCGACTGAAGAATTTTCTTCTTTAGAAGAAGCGAAAAATAGTTTCCAACAGCATGAAGCAAGACTTGCTTCTAAACTATCCAGAAAAACGATCAAAAGGAACAAGCGCCATTGCCTTTTGGGATGAGAAAGAACAAGATTATTGTGTGGCGTGTGAATGTGATGTTCAAATTTTCCATGGACTGATTTTAGTCGATGAAAATAATCAATTAGTAGAAGAGAAAGGAGAAGAACGTGGCTAAACAAACGAAGAAAAAAACACAAAGAAAAAATACAAAGAATACCAATCCGTTTTTATCGATTGAAGCTGTAGCTGTATTTATTATTGTCTATAGTTTATTAGCAACTTTTCAATTAGGATTCTTAGGAAAATTCTTTGCTAACCTAATTCGTTTCTTTATCGGGGATTTATATGCCTTCGGTGGAGTGTGCGGAGTTCTTGCGGGGTTCGGGATGTTATTCCGTGGACGCATGCCTAAGATTATGTGGAGATGGACTGCTGCAGCCATTTCATCAAGCGTGGCACTTCTCTTATTCGTGTCAGTGATGACCTATAGTAGCTTTACTAGTTCAGGTTCTCCTGTTTTCCAAGAAATGATGAATCGTTTCATGGTGGACTTTACGTCTAATACCGTTTCTCAACGACTCGGTGGAGGGGTATTAGGAACTCTTCTTTATTCATGTACGTATTTCCTTGTTTCACAATGGGGAACGTATTTAATCGTATTCTTATTATTAGTATGTAGCGGACTTTTAATCTTCAACGTGCATTTAAGTGACGTGATGGATTTTGTACGTACGCAAACAGCGAATGCTTCTGAAAAGTTAGCCGAGCGTAAAGCCGAACGTGAAGCACGCCGTTTGGAAGAAGAACAAGAAGCCGAGGAGAAGGTTGTGGCAACACCTGTAGCACCGGCTCCTGCTCCTACGCCAGTACAAACAGAAACACCTGAAAAACCCAAAGAACCAAGAAAACCACATTCGTTATTAGACCGAATGAAAGATGTGTTCTTTGATGAATATGAAGATGAAACATTAACAGAGGACGAATACGCAACGTCTCCAATGGTAGAACCAGTAGAACCTATTCCACCAGTGGAACCAGTAGCTCCTGCTCCAGTGGCGCCAGTAATGCCAACGCAACCAGTAGCACCTGTTGCTCCTGTTTCAGTTCAAAAGCCAGAAGAGCCTGAGTTTGAAGATGATGGGGAAGACATCGGGGAACTTTCAATGAGTGGGGAACAAGATGATGAAGATTATCAATTACCACCAGTGACATTACTCAATCCCGTACAACATTCAGATCAATCGAATGAACGTACGATTGTTGAACGTAATATGCATATTTTAGAGCGTACCTTTGCAAGTTTTGGGGTAGACGCCAAAGTGATGCCAAACCCAATGATGGGGCCAGCTGTTACAAAATACGAAATTCAACCAGCAATTGGGGTGAAGGTAAGTAAGATTGTAAACTTAAGTGATGATATTGCTCTAGCACTGGCTGCAAAAGATATTCGTATCGAAGCTCCAATTCCAGGAAAACCTTATGTAGGGATTGAAGTTCCAAATAGCCAAACAAGTTTTGTATCGTTTAGCGATGTGATTCAATCAGCTCTTCAATCTCCAAAACCATTAGACGTACCATTAGGGAGAGATATCTCTGGTAATGTTCGTCTTTGCGATATTACAAAAATGCCACATATGTTAATCGCCGGGTCAACCGGTTCTGGTAAATCCGTATGTATTAACGGCATTATCACAAGTATTTTAATGAAGACAAAACCACATGAAGTGAAATTAATGATGATCGATCCGAAGATGGTAGAGTTGAATGTGTATAATGGCATTCCGCATCTATTAACTCCGGTTGTAACGAACCCTCGTAAAGCCGCTCAAGCCTTACAAAAGGTTGTAGCTGAGATGGAAAAACGTTACGAATTATTCGCTTCAATGGGAATGCGTAACATCGATGGATATAACGCTCATGTCGAACAATATAACCGTGAAACTGGCGAAAATAACCCAACACTACCTTATATCGTCGTGATCGTAGACGAACTTGCGGACTTAATGATGGTTGCAAGTAATGAAGTGGAAGATGCGATTATTCGTCTTGCTCAAATGGCGCGTGCTGCCGGAATTCATATGATTCTAGCAACACAACGTCCATCCGTTGACGTTATTACAGGGATTATTAAAGCCAACGTTCCTTCTCGTATCGCCTTTGCGGTATCCAGTGGTACAGACTCTCGTACGATTATCGATGCCAATGGTGCTGAGAAACTTCTTGGACGCGGGGATATGCTTTATATGCCAATGGGTGAAAATAAACCAATTCGTGTACAAGGCGCATTCCTAACGGACGAAGAAGTCGAACGTATCGTTGATTTCGTGAAGAATCAACAAGAAGTAGAGTATGATGAAGCGATGATGCCTTCAGAAAATACCGCTTCTGCTGGTGGAAGTGAACCAGAAGACGAACTATTCTACGAAGTCATCGAACTATTAAAAGAACAAGAAACGATTAGTACGTCTTATTTACAAAGACGATTCCGTATCGGATTTAACCGTGCAGCGCGAATGATTGATGAATTAGAAGCGCGTGGTTATGTTGGACCTGCTGATGGAAGTAAAGGAAGAAAAGTAAATGTTCATGTTTTCAATGAAAATGACGCTTCCGAACCAGGTGAAACTAACGCATAGAAATGTAAAAACCGAACATTTTTCATAAAAATTACCTCCAATGAAAAGATTTAGCTTGATTTTCATTCTATTTATGATAGAATGACTGTAGTAAATCATTTATTGGAGGTTTTTTATCGTGAAAACTAAAAAGAATTTAGCTTTATTTGCATTGACACTTGGTGCGACTGCTGTATTAGCAGCGTGTGGCGGATCAAAATCTGACAGCTCACAAGCATCTTCTCAAAACAACGCTGGCTCTTCAGACAACTTCAAAGCGGTAATGGTATCTGATACTGGTGGTATTGACGATAAATCATTCAACCAAGGCGCTTGGGAAGGCCTTCAAGAATGGGGTAAAAATAACGGTGGTAAAACTAAAGGAAATGGTATTGATTACATTCTTTCAAAAGCAGAATCTGACTATACTACAAACCTTAACACTGCAGTTTTAAATGAATACAATATTATTTTCGCAATCGGATTTAAATTACAAAAAGCTGTTGAAGAAGCAGCAAAACAAAATCCAGATGCTCACTTTGCGATTATCGATAGTGTGGTTGAACAACCAAACGTTGCTTCAATCAACTATAAAGACCAAGAAGCAGCATTCCTTGCAGGGGTTGCAGCTGGTTTAACAACTAAAACAAACAAAGTAGCTTTCATCGGTGGTATGCACGGTCCAGCATTAGACAAATTCGAAGCTGGTTTCAAAGCTGGGGTTCAAGCAGTAAACCCTAAAGCAACTGTTGAAATTCAATATGCTGAATCATTCTCAGATGGTGCTAAAGCAAAATCTCTTGCAGAAGCAATGTACGCTTCAGATGTTGACATCATTTATGCAGCAGCAGGTGGTGCAGGACTTGGAGTATTCGCAGCAGCTAAATCAATCGTTGAAGCAAATCCAGATCGTAAAATTTGGGTAATCGGGGTTGACCAAGACCAACAAGCAGAAGGTAAAGTAAACGACTCTCGTAACGTAACATTGACATCAACACTTAAAGGTGTAAAACAAGCACTTATCAAATTTAGTGAAGATGCTTCTAAAGGGAACTACCACGGTGGTGAACAAGTACTTTACGGATTATCTGATAACGGTGTTGGTTTAACAGATGGTCAATTATCAGACTCAGTTAAGGAAAAAATTGCTGTATTCAAAAAAGCAATCATCGAAGGAAAACAAGAAGTTCCTGCGAAACCTTAATTTTAACAAACGAACTTAAATTGAGAGGAGTAGGAGTTGAAGAGAATACGAATTTCTTCGCTCCTACTTTTTTATACATAGAACATTGTGCGGGGTGAGACGATTGGTAGAAGAAACATTTGTGATTGAGATGAAAGGCATCACAAAAAAGTTTGGTAATTTTGTAGCCAATAATCAGATTGATTTAACATTGAAAAAAGGCGAACTCCATGCGCTTCTTGGAGAAAACGGAGCGGGGAAATCGACATTAATGAATATCCTTTCAGGGTTATTAGAACCAACGGAAGGAGAAATTAAAGTAAATGGTGTTCCAACAAAAATTGATTCACCAAATACAGCGAATCGCTTAAAAATTGGAATGGTGCACCAACACTTTATGCTAGTTAAGAAATTCAGCGTAGTGGAGAACATTATTCTGGGTAAAGAGCAAACAAAGTTCGGTTTTATCGATAAAAATGCGGTAAAACTAGAAATTATGGAGCTTTCTAAGAAATATCATCTTGCGGTAGACCCTGATGCGAAAGTAGAAGATATTACAGTGGGGATGGAACAACGTGTTGAAATCTTGAAAACTTTATATCGTGGTGCGGATATTTTAATTTTCGACGAACCTACAGCGGTACTAACACCTCAAGAAATCGAAGAACTCATTGTGATTATGAAGCAATTAACAAAAGAAGGGAAATCAATCTTCTTAATTACCCATAAGATTAAAGAAATCCAAGCGGTTGCGGATCGCTGTACGGTTATTCGCCGTGGAAATGTGATTGGAACAGTGGAAATTGGAAATGTTTCAGACCAAGAATTAGCCGACATGATGGTAGGACGTTCTGTATCCTTTAAAACGCAAAAAGAACCTGCCAAACCAACAACAGATGCTTTAGTGATTAAAAACCTTGTTGTGAAAGATAGCCGTGGTATCGAAGCGGTGAAAGGCTTAGATTTAACCGTAAGACATGGTGAAGTTGTCGGAATTGCTGGGGTTGACGGAAACGGACAATCGGAACTGATTCAAGCGTTATCTGGTTTGCGTGCTATCGAAAGTGGTTCGATTCAACTAGATGGCAAGGACATCACGAAGTTACCTACAAGACAACGTACTGAAGGAGGCCTTGGTCATATTCCTGAAGACCGTCATAAACATGGTCTTGTTCTTCAAATGGGACTCGATGAAAATATTGGACTTCAAACGTATTATAAAGAACCATTATCGAAGAATGGTTTCTTAAATAAGAAAGCTTTTGTGGACTTAGCAGAACGTCTAATTGAAGAGTTTGACGTGCGTACTCCAAGTCCAACAGTAGCCGCTGGAGCTCTTTCTGGTGGGAACCAACAAAAAGCGATTATCTCGCGTGAAATCGACCGTGACCCAAGTTTACTTATTGCAGCACAACCGACTCGTGGGCTTGACGTGGGTGCGATTGAATATATTCATAAGCGTTTAATCGATCAACGAAATAAAGGTAAAGCCGTATTACTGATGAGCTTTGAATTAGATGAAATTTTAAATGTTGCGGACCGCATTGCTGTCATGTATGAAGGTCGTATCGTAGACGTGCTAGATACAAAAGAGACAAATGAAACAGAATTAGGATTATTAATGGCTGGTTCGACTCGCGAACAAGTAAGAGCCAAGGAACAGGAGGCGTTATAAGATGAAAAATTCAAAATACAAAAAGATTCTTATTCCGGTCCTATCAGTGGTCTTAGGATTATTAGTCGGTGCTCTTATTATGTGGATATTCGGCTTTGACGTTGTAAAAGGATATTCCGCATTACTCAAAGGTTCGCTTGGAAAACCGTTCTATATTGGTGAAACATTACGTCAAGCAACACCATTAATTCTTGTAGCGCTTGGATTTGCGTTTGCAAGTTACGCTGGTTTCTTCAATATCGGGGTTGCCGGACAAGCATTAGTCGGTTGGTTTGCATCTGTTGCGACTGGTCTAGTACTTCCAGATTTACCCAAAATCATTCTCTTACCATTATGTATTTTCATGGGGATGCTTGCCGGTGCTATCTGGGCTGGAATTGCAGGTTACTTAAAAGCGTACTTTAATGCCAGTGAAGTCATCGTAACGATTATGTTGAACTACACAGCGCTTCATATTGTAAACTACGTGATTCGTGAAATCTTAACAGAGAAATCAGAAATCACAGCTTCGATTCCAGAAGCAGCCAGCTTAAGAATGCAATTCTTGTATCAATTAACTGGAAAGTCAACATTGCATGGCGGTATCTTCATTGCAATCTTGGCAGTCTACATTGTATGGTTAATTATGAATAAAACAACAACTGGTTTCGAATTGAAAACAGTAGGTTTAAACAAACACGCTGCTGAATATGCCGGTATGAGCGCTAAGAAGACGATTATTCTCGCAATGGTCATCTCTGGTGCCTTAGCAGGTCTTGGCGGAGTGATGGAAGGGTTAGGAACTTTCCAAAATGCATTTGCTTCAGAAAGTCTTCCAAGTATCGGATGGGACGGAATGGCAGTATCGCTTCTTGGATTGAATAATCCAATCGGTATTCTATTCTCTGCATTAGTATTTGCCATTCTTCGTATCGGTGGTATTTCAATGCCGCTCCTTGCGAAGATTCCAACCGAAGTCGTATCGATTGTAGTCGCATTTATCATCTTCTTTGTAGGTGCGAACTACTTAATGGAAGTTATTGTTGATAAATTCCCTCAATTTGGGAAGAGAAAGGGGTAATGAGAAATGGATTTAGTAACACTTTTACAAGTAGTTGTCGGGAACATGCTCATCTACTCAACACCGCTGATTTTAACAGCTTTAGGGGGTATCTTCTCAGAACGAAGCGGGATTGTAAATATCGGGCTTGAAGGAACAATGGTCATCGGTGCCTTTGCCTCAGCCGTCTTCAACTTAGCGTTTGCTTCACAATTTGGTTCATGGACGCCATGGGTTGCACTTATTGTAGCGGCGGTCGCTGGAATGTTGTATTCATCCATTCACGCATTCGCAACAGTATACTTGCGTGCCGACCATATTATTTCTGGGACGGTGTTAAACTTACTAGCACCAGCCTTAACGGTGTTCCTGTGCCGCTTAATGTATAATGAAATCGGACAAACGGAAATCATTACGAACTACTTTGGTAAAACAACGATTCCAGTGTTAAGTTCGATTCCAATTATTGGGAAAATCTTCTTCACAGATACATTCGTACCAGCGTTCTTAGCAGTTGGACTTGCATTTGTTTGCTCGGTTATCCTGAATAAGACAAAATTTGGATTACGATTACGTTCTGTTGGGGAACATCCTCAAGCAGCAGATACATTAGGAATTAACGTTTACCATATGCGTTTGCAGGAGTATTAATCTCAGGGTTCTTGGCAGGTATCGGAGGAGCCATCGTTGCTCAATCGATTACACTGAACTTCTCAGCGACAACCATCGCTGGTCAAGGGTTCATTGCGATGGCTGCGATGATCTTTGGTAAGTGGAATTCAGTGAGCGTCATGCTATCAGCATTACTCTTTGGACTTGCTCAAAGTTTAGGGGTTATCGGAAACTACATCCCAGTAATTAAAGATATTCCATCAGTTGGCTTGACGATTGCGCCATATTTGATTACTATCATTGTATTGGTAGGATTCATTGGAAAATCGGAAGGACCAGCCGCTAACGGTAAGAACTACGTAAAATCTAAATAAGAATGAGAACTGCTTTTAATCTAGGTGCCATACTGTATTAAAAGCAGTTTTTTTAATGAGAAGGGGTTATAAATGAAAAAATTAGTTTCTTTAATTGTTGCAATTCTCGCAATGGTTGCTATTTTATTTGGAGTAAAGAACATGCTTCAAGCAAAAGAATCTACAGAGGAAGTAGAAACTTCATCAGAACAACAGCAATTGTTCCTATTTAACTGGGGGAACTATATCGATCCAGAATTAATTAAGGAATTTGAAGCAGAAACAGGCATTCAAGTTGTCTATGAAACATTTGATTCAAATGATGCGATGGAAGCCAAGCTAAAACAAGGCGGAACGCGTTATGATATCGTCTTTCCAAGTGAATCAAGTATTACCAAATTAGTTAATCAAAATTTACTTCAAAAGCTAGACCATTCAAAGATTAAAGGACTAGAAAATATTTCTCCGTTCTTATTAAATAGTCCAGTGGATAAAGGAAATCAATATACGATTCCGTATTTCTGGGGAACAGTAGGAATTATGGTCAATACGAAATATATCGATCCAGAAAGCATTCAAACATGGAATGATTTATGGAAAGAAGATTTCAAAAATAAAGTGCTTGTTTTAGATGGAAACCGTGAAGCACTAGGGATGGCGCTTCAATCATTAGGCTATTCATTAAATTCAAAAAATGAAGATGAATTAAAAGCTGCCGAGCAAAAACTTAAAGAGTTAAAACCAAATGTTCGTGCGGTTCTTAATGAAGAAATCAAAACAATGATGAAACTTGAAGAAGCTCCAATCGGAATGGGGTATTCTGGAGACGCGGCGGCAGTTGCAGAAGAAAATCCAAACGTCCAATATATCTTACCAAAAGACGGCAGTGCAGTTTGGACAGATAACTTTGCGATTGCTCACACAGCTGTAAATATCGATGGTGCGTATGCCTTTATTAACTTTATGCTTCGACCAGAAAATGCAGCTAGAAATGCCGAATACGTGGGTTACTCAACACCAAACGAAAAAGCAAAAGAGTTAATGGATCCTGAAGTGACTTCTGATGAAACATACTATCCTTCAGAAGAAATTATCAATTCATTAGAGCATTATGAATATCTAGGAAATGACTGGATTCAAAAATATAACGAAGCCTTCTTAGACTTCAAGATGGAGTTATAATATGCATTACTATTTAAAAAGTAAACATCTCTTTATTGGAGATACAACGAAGGCAGTTTCTGGAATTTTAGAAATTAAAGATGGTCGAATTGTTGGCCACTTCGATTACAATACGCCTGTTGAAGGAGAAATCTTAGATGCAGGAGACAAACTAGTCGTTCCTGGTTTTATTGATGCACATGTGCATTTATACTTATCTGCCTTAATTCATTTAGGAAAAATGAAGGCAGTTGGTGGACCAACAATTGATGAGGTAGTTCTTCAAGCAAGTTCGATTCCTGAATATAATGGTTGGAAAATCGGAATTGGTTGGTATGCGAGTGATTTCGGACAACAAGTCTTACCGACAAAAGAAGATTTAGATAGAGCATCAACAGACGTACCTATCTGCTTAATCGCAGGGGATGCTCATACGATTTGGCTCAATTCAAAAGCGCTAGAAGTGCTTGAATTAACGCCAGATGCGATTCCGCAAAACATCGGCGGAGAAGCAGTGGTGGCAGACGGCGAACTTACAGGGGTGTTCCTTGAAGCAAAAGCCATCTATTATTTATCAAAAGTCTTGTCTGTATATAAAGACGACGAAGAGCAAGCGTTAAAAGATTATATGTCTTATTTAAACAAAATGGGTGTGACGGCTGTAGGGGATGTTGCCTTAACGGGAGAAAGCCCTGATGATATCGTGTATCCCGAACTCTACTCGAAAGTAGAAAAGGATGCCACAGTTCGTGTGAGCTTCTTTCCAGCGATGCGTGAAGAAGTGGAACGTAACCGTGAACTCTACAAGACATACCGCTCTGACATGCTCCAAATGGGGGGCGTGAAGCAATTTTACGATGGAGTGACCAGTTCGCATACGGCGTATTTAAAAGAGCCGTATCCGATGCCGTTCTTCGAAGGAGACGTCGGTGGACCGCTTTTAACGGAAGAGAAGATGGAACGCTTAACACTTCTTGCCAATAAAGAAGGATGGCCAATGCGTATTCATACGGTTGGGGATAAGGCGATTGCGTTAACGCTTCAAAACTTCAAAAAGGCGCAAGAAGAGACTCCGTTTGACGCTCCGAATAAATTCAATACGATTGAACATTTGGAAGTGATGGATCCAACAGACCTTCCATTAACGGCTCAGCCTTCATTAATTGTTTCAGTGCAACCAAGTCATTTATTAGTAGGATACGAGACTTTAGATGAAGAGGTGGGTGCAGAACGTTCGCGTCATATGTTCCCGTTCAAATCTTTCTTAGAAGAGGGTGCAACGCTTGGATTTGGAACAGACACGCCAGTTGTACTAGATGTGACGCCGTTTGAATCGATGTTTAACGCAGTAGCCCGCCAAACAAAAGAGCAGCTACCAGTGCCATGCTTAATGCCAGAACAACGTATTTCGATTGGTGAAGCATTAAAGGCACACACGAGTGGGGCAGCAAAAGCACTCAGTCGTTTAGATATTGGCACACTAGAAGTCGGTTCGTTAGCAGATTTCGTAATTCTAGATAAGAATATTCTTGAAAGTGACGCAGTGGAATTGTTAAACACGAACGTAGAAGCGACATACGTCAATGGTAAATGTGTCTATAAACAATAATGAGAAAGCTAGATAGAGCAGTCTATCTAGCTTTTTTTATGTGTTTTAATCTTTTTAAAAATTGTTCTTTTTATGAAAATTACAAACAATAATTCCTAATTTAAAAGGAATGTAAGCTTTTTAAATTTTGAAAATAGTTTGAAATTCAAAATAAATGTTTAAAAAAGGTTTGACATTCAAACTATCTATCGTATATACTTTGATTATCAAATGATTTGATATTCAAACAAAAAGGAGAAATCTTTTATGGAACCAACTCTAGAGACCATAAACGGGTATTTGGTGGACGTCTTTAATCAAATGCTCGACATTGAAGAATCTTCGCTGGCGCAAAGCCAATTTAATGATTTATCCATTAAAGAGATGCATGCCATTGAAGCGATTGGAATGTATAACGAACATACGACAACAGAAGTCGCTAATAAATTAAATGTTACTGTTGGGACGCTAACAGTTGCAGTGAATGCTTTAGTGAAAAAAGGCTATGTTGTTCGTTTGAAGAGTGAAACCGATCGAAGAATTGTAATTTTAGGTCTGACCAAGAAAGGTCGCTTACTTTATCGTCTTCATCGTAAATTCCACGAGAAAGTTAGTTTTAAAAACACTATCGAGGGAATGAATGCTGAAGAAATGGCAGTTCTTGTTAAAGGACTTCATAATTTATATGATTTCTTACACGAGGCTGTACTAGCAAATCAAGAAGGGAAGTAGACATTGTGGGGGTTCAAGTGATAGCGACAAGTTCCTATCTCCCAACGTCCGTGATCACAAACGATGACTGGGCGAAACGAGTAGATACTTCTGATGAATGGATCGTTAAGAGAACAGGAATCAAAACCCGTTATTGGGCAAAAGAACAGACAACTAGTGATTTGGCGACAATTGCCGCAAAACGCTTAGTTGAAAAGAGCAATATCTCTCCTGAATCCATTGAATTTATCATTGTAGCAACGATGACACCAGATGCAGCAAGTCCTTCTTGCGCGTCACTGGTACAAGGAGCAATCGGAGCAACGAATGCATTCGCATTTGATATCAGTGCTGCTTGTAGCGGATTTGTCTTTGCCTTATCAACAGGTTTAAAAATGTTGGAACATGGTCAAAGAAAATACGGAATCGTCATCGGAGCAGAAACAATGCTCAGTTCACTCGATTGGGAAGACCGCTCAACGGCTATTCTCTTTGGAGATGGCGCTGGAGCTGTTCTTTTACAAAAAGATGAAGAGCCATTTTTATTGGCGGAAACATTACAAAATGATGGACAGAAATCTGAGGCATTAGTCGCTGGAAAAAGAATGACAAATCAAACACTTTCAACCATGACAATGGATGGTCGAGGCGTTTATGAATTAGTCAGCAAAACTGTTCCAGTCAATATCCAAGAGACTTTACAAAAGGCTGGATATACTGCCGACGATATTGATTTGTACTTGTTACATCAAGCAAATCGTCGTTTAGTCGAACAAGTGGCTAAGAAATTAAAACAACCGATCGAAAAATTCCCAATGAATATCGATCACGTTGGAAACACTTCGGCTGGAAGTATTCCGATTTTACTCAATGAACTCGTAGAAAACGGAACATTGAAAATTGGAGAAAATACAAAATTACTTTTATCAGGTTTTGGCGGAGGCCTTGCCTGGGGAAGTATCACAATCACATTATAATTTTTAAAACTATTGGAGGAAAACACAATGACATTTGAAAAAATTCAAGCAATTATCGTAGATCAATTAGGTAAAGAGGAAGAAGAAGTACAATTAACAACTCGTCTTAAAGATGAATTAGATGCAGACAGCTTAGATTTATTCCAAATCATCAACGATATCGAAGATGAATTCGATGTGAAAATCGATACTGAAGAAGGACTAGAAACAGTTCAAGACTTAGTAAACTACGTTGATGCTCAATTAGCTGACAAATAATTTTAAAAAGGGATGGTAACACATGAAATCAAGAATCTGCGACATGATTGGAATTGAATATCCGATTATCCAAGGAGGGATGGCATGGGTTGCAAATCCTGCGCTTGCAAGTGCAGTGTCCAATGCCGGCGGTTTAGGAATCGTTGCATGTGGACACGCTCCTGGCGATGTCGTTAAAGGATTCATCGAAGAGATGGAACGTTTAACAGACAAACCATATGGTGTAAATATTATGCTATTAAGTCCATTTGTTGATGAAGTTGTGGATGTCGTTTGTCAGGCTGGCGTGAAAGTGGTTTGTACCGGTGCTGGTAACCCTGGCAAATACATGGCGAAATTTAAAGAAGCAGGAATTACTGTAATTCCAGTAGTAGCTTCAGTTGCTCTAGCGAAAAGAATGGAAAAAGAAGGCGCGGACGCTGTTGTTGTAGAAGGAATGGAAGCGGGCGGACATATCGGTAAGTCTACTACCATGGCTCTTTTACCACAAGTAGTTGATGCGGTGAACATTCCAGTAATCGGTGCTGGAGGAATTGGTGACGGACGCGGGATGGCAGCGGCTTTAATGCTTGGTGCCGATGCAGTTCAACTTGGAACTCGTTTCCTTGTTGCAACTGAATGTACTGCGCACGATAACTTCAAAGCTTCTGTATTAAAAGCTAAAGATATCGATACTGTTATTACAGGACAAATTACAGGGCACCCTGTACGTGTGTTACGTAATAAATTAACAAAAATCTACTTACAAGCTGAAAAAGAAGAAACTAGTAAAGAAAATCCAGACTTTGAACGCTTAGAAGATATTGGACGTGGAGCACTACGTAGAATCGTAGTTGAAGGGGATACTCAAATGGGATCAATGATGGCTGGTCAAATTGCTGGTTTAATTTCAAAAGAACAAAGCTGTTCTGAAATTATCCAAGAATTGATGGCAGAATCTCATGAAGTCATCCAAAAACAACTTGCACGTTTTTAATTAAATGAAAAAGGGAATGGTGAAATATGCTTATTTAGCATACTTCCACCATTTTTTTTACAGCGCAATAGGAGGAAACTCATGAAAATCGCATTTTTATTTCCAGGTCAGGGGAGTCAAAAAGCACAAATGGGCTTAGAAATTGCTGACAACTTTGAAGTGGCAAAAGCTGTCTTTGAAGAAGGAAGTAGCGTTCTGCCATACAGTGTGACTGACATTCTTTTGGAAGAACCTGCCGCACGTATCAATCAAACAGAATATACACAACCGTTGTTATTAACGGTTTCTCATGCATTAGCAAGCGTCTTAGAACAAGAAGGAATCACACCAGATGTGACAGCTGGATTGTCTCTAGGTGAATATTCAGCGCTTGTTGAAGCAGGAGTCCTTGACTTCAAGGAAGCTCTAAACTTAGTCGCAAAACGCGGTCAATATATGCAAGAAGCGGTTGTAGAAGGCGAAGGGAAAATGGTAGCCGTACTAGGACTTGAGGACAATGTTATCGAAGACATTTGTCGTGAAGTTTCAACACCAGAAGCTCTCGTAGTTCCTTCAAACTACAACACACCAGGACAATTAGTGATTGGTGGGCACGCGGAAGCAGTAGATGTAGCGAGTGAAAAATGCTTAGAAGCTGGCGCAAAAAGAGCTGTACCGCTTGTGGTATCTGGACCTTTCCATACACCATTAATGGAAGCAGCGAAAGTTCGCTTGCTCCTGAGATGGAAGTGGCAGAGTTACACGAAAGTAAATGCCCTGTATTAAGCAATACGCTTGGTACACCACATGAAGGCGTTCCTTCAAAAGACGTTCTCTGTGATCAAATTACAAATGCCGTGAAATGGAAACAAAATGTAGAGTGGATGCTTCAAGATGGCGTAGATGTCTTTATTGAAGTAGGTCCTGGAAAAACATTGACGCAAATGGTGAAACAAATTGCCAAAGCAAAAGGTGCCTCTGTTCAATTATTCCAAACAGATAGCCTTAAAGCAATGAATGAAACCATTGAAAAAGTAAAGGAACTGAAAGGATAACGAAATGAAATTTAAAGATAAAACAGTTGTTGTAACAGGTAGCCGTCGTGGTATCGGTCTTGGAATCGCATTAGAATTCGCTAAACTTGGCGCTAATGTTGTTTTAAATGGTACTCGTGAAATTGATGCAGAAACACTTGCGCAATTTGATGCTTATCCTGGTGAAGTAATGACGTTTGTTGGAGACGTTTCGAAATTCGACGTAGCTGAAACTTTATTAACGAAGTAAAAGAGCGTTTTGGACGCATCGACGTGTTAGTCAATAACGCTGGAATTACGCGTGATGGTTTATTAATGCGTATGAGTGAATCTGATTTTGACGATGTAATGAATATTAACTTAAAAGGATACTTCAATATGATTCGTTTTGCGACTCCAGTTTTCGTAAAACAAAAATCAGGAAGCATTATTAACATTACAAGTATCGTTGGGGTTACAGGGAATGCAGGTCAAGCAAACTATGCTGCAAGTAAAGCCGGAATCATTGGTTTAACAAAATCGGTTGCTAAAGAAATCGGCTCTCGTGGGATTACAGTGAATGCTATTGCTCCTGGATACATCGATACAGATATGACACAAGCATTACCTGAAAAGATTCGTAATGAATGGGAAAAACAAATTCCATTACGTCGTTTTGGTACAGTAGAAGATATTGCAGAAGCCTGTGTGTTCTTAGCGGAAACAAAATACGTTACAGGACAAGTGTTAAACGTTAACGGCGGATTATACATGTAATCTCTTAAAGGAGGAAAACAATGAATCGAGTAGTAATTACAGGAATGGGAGCAATCACTCCTTTAGGAAATGATGTAGCTAGCTTCTGGGAAGGCCTCAAAGAAGGTAAGAACGGAATTGCTCCAATTACAAAATTTGATAAAAAAGACTTAGATGTTCATGTGGCAGCTGAAGTAAAAGACTTCGATGCTACAAATACATGGATCGTAAAGAAGCAAAACGTATGGATTTATTCTGTCAATACGGACTAGCTGCAGCAATCCAAGCCGTTGAAGATAGCGGCATTACTCCAGAAAATCACAGACTACGACCGTTTTGGTGTCATGGTTGGTTCTGGTATCGGTGGGTTAACAGTGATGGAAAGTCAAATCATCAAAATGCATGATAAAGGCCCAACACGTGTAGCTCCATTATTCGTTCCAATGGCAATCGGAAACATGGTTGCAGGAAATATTTCAATGAAGATTGGTGCACGCGGCGTATGTACATCATTTAGTGACAGCCTGTGCAACAGGAACACATGCCATCGGGGAAGCGTTCCGTAACATTAAACATGGTTACTCAGATGTGATTTTAGCCGGTGGTGCTGAAGGTTCTATTTGTGAAATCGGAATTGCAGGATTTGCTGCTTTAACAGCATTATCAAGCAGTGATAATCCAGATGCAGCTTCATTACCATTTGATAAAAAACGTGGCGGATTCGTAATGGGTGAAGGAGCAGGGGTTCTTGTTCTTGAAAGCCTAGAACACGCACAAAAACGTGGCGCTAAAATTTATGCAGAAGTTGTTGGATATGGTGCTACAGGAGATGCTTACCATATGACAGCTCCAAATCCTGATGGAAGCGGTGCTGGTAAAGCTATCTTACAAGCTATCGAAGAAGCAGGAGTGGCTCCAAGTGAAGTGGACTATGTGAATGCTCACGGTACTGGTACTCCAGCAAACGATTCAGCTGAAACAACTTCAATTCGTTATGCGTTAAAAGAAGCTGCTGATAAGGTTCATGTTTCAAGTACAAAATCAATGACTGGACACTTATTAGGAGCTGCTGGTGCCATCGAAGCGATCGCCTGCGTTAAAGCAGTTGAAGAAGACTTCGTACCACCAACGATTAATGTAACAGAGCAAGACGAAGCGTGTGACTTAAACGTAACTCCAAACGTTGGAGTTTCTACAAAAGTAGACGTAGCAATTAGTAATTCGTTAGGTTTCGGTGGACATAATGCCGTAATCTGCGTGAAGAAATGGAAGGATTAATACATGAATGTAGAAGAAATTAAAGAACTAATGACTTTGTTCAATGATTCAAACATGACTGAGTTTCATTTATCAAACGAAGAGTTCGAAGTGCAATTTAGTAAACGCGAGGAATATCCTCAAGTCGTTTCTAATGCCGTTGCACCCGTTGCAAACGTGGCAAGTCCAGTAGAAGCTGCACCAGTAAATGCCGCTCCTTCTGCTGAAGCTCAAGAAGCTCCACAAGTAGCAACAGATGCAAAATACATTACAAGCCCAATCGTTGGGGTGGTTTACTTACAATCTTCACCAGATGCAGATCCATTTGTACAAGTGGGTAAACAAATCACTTCAAGCGACACTGTATGTATTATCGAAGCAATGAAAATCATGAACGAAATTAAGAGCGACTTCAATGGTGAAGTTGTGGAAGTCCTTGTAGAAAACGGCCAAATGGTTGATTTCGGACAAAAACTATTTGCGATTCGCTAAACCCAATTTTAGGAGGAAATTAAGATGAACATTATGACTGTAACTGACGTAGCTGAGTTAATCCCTAACCGTTACCCAATTTTATTTATTGACCGTGTAGATGAATTAGTACCAGGTGAGCACGTTGTGGCACGTAAAAACGTGACATTTAACGAAAGCTTCTTCCAAGGACATTTCCCTGGTGAACCTGTAATGCCTGGTGTGTTAATCGTTGAAGCATTAGCACAAGCAGGTTCAATTCCATTATTGAAATTAGATTCTTTCAAAGGAAAAACAGCTTACTTAGGTGGATTAAACAATGTTAAATTCCGTCAAAAAGTAACTCCAGGAGATGTGTTAACACTTCAAGTGGATATCGTGAAATTAAAAGAATATGCAGGAATCGGTAAAGGCGTTGCTTATGTCGATGGTAAGAAAGTCGCAGAAGCTGAATTAACCTTTATTATTGGACGTTAAGCCTATGTTTAATAGAGTACTAATCGCAAACCGTGGAGAGATTGCTTGCCGCATTATTCGTGCTTGTCGCGAGTTAGGAATTGAATCGGTAGCAGTCTATTCCCAAGCGGATAAAGATGCTCTTCATGTACAATTAGCCGACCATGCCGTTTGTATCGGACCAGCTGCCTCAAAAGATTCTTACTTAAAGGTTGAAAATATTTGAGCGCTGCCGTTACAACAGGGGCACAAGCGATTCACCCAGGGTTTGGATTCTTATCTGAAAATGCTAAGTTTGCCAAAAAGTGTGCGGAATGCAATATCACTTTCATTGGGCCTTCAAGCGAAGTTATCTCTCAAATGGGGGATAAAGCTGAAGCGCGTAAACAAATGATTGCGGCCAATGTACCAGTAATCCCTGGTAGTGATGATGTGGTTGAAACGGTTGAAGAAGGAATCGAACTTGCCAAGCGTATCGGGTTCCCGCTTTTAATTAAGGCGGTTGCTGGTGGTGGTGGTAAAGGGATTCGTCGTGTTGAAACAGTTGAAGAATTTGAACATCAATTCGTAACAGCACGTCAAGAAGCTTTACAAGCCTTCGGAAATGCCGATGTGTACATGGAACGTATTATTTATCCAGCCAAACATATTGAATTTCAAATTTTAGCCGATCAACACGGAAATGTAGTTCACCTAGGAGAACGTGACTGTTCGCTTCAACGTAAAAATCAAAAGATTATTGAAGAAGCACCAAGTCCATCTCTATCTTCTCAACTAAGAAGAGAAATGGGAGAGGCTGCTGTACGTGCTGCTAAGGCAGTCGGCTATCAAAACGCAGGAACAATTGAGTTTCTTGTGGATGAAGAAAAACATTTCTATTTCATGGAAATGAACACGCGTATTCAAGTAGAACATCCAATTACGGAAATGATTACGAATGTGGATCTTGTGCAACAACAAATTAAGATTGCTGCAGGAGAAGAGTTACCATTTACGCAAGAGGATATTACTTTCGAAGGTCATGCGATTGAATGTCGTTTAAACGCTGAAAATCCATTTGAAGGCTTCCGTCCTTCTCCAGGGAAAGTAACGTTCTTACACCAACCTGTTGGCGGTATGGGCGTTCGTATTGAATCCGCATTGTATACAGGATATCAAATTCCACCATTCTATGATTCGATGTTAACCAAACTAATCGCACATGGTAAAACACGTGAAGAAGCGATTCTTCGCATGAAACGTATGCTCTTTGAACTTGTAGTAGAAGGTGTGGATACGAACCAAGAATTCGTTGAAGATTTATTAGATTCTTCTGCATTCAGACGTGGAGATTATACTACTGCGTATGTTGAAACTGAATTTTTGAAACAGTGGAATCAACCAAAAGAGAAATAGAATGATTTAGTAAAGGAGTGATTAGATGGGTCTGTTTAGAAAACGGTCGTATATCACTATTAATCGTACCAAAGTAGACTTATCTGAACAGTCTGAGTTACCTACAGTTCCGGATGGGAAATGGGTGAAATGTCCTTCTTGTGACAAGATTGTCTACAAAGAGGATTTAGGATCCTTAAAAGTTTGTCCGCACTGTGATGCTCATTTTAGAATTAATGCGGCTGAACGATTAGCCATTACGGTAGATACTTTCCAAGAACTCTTTGAGGATGAAAAAGCCAAAAAGTGGATGTAGCCTTTCCTGGGTACGAAGCGAAAATTGGAGAAAGCCTCAAAAGTAGCCAAAGAAAATGAAGCTGTAACAGTCGGTGTGGCAACGATTGGGGAAGAATCCTTTATTTGCTGCGTCATGAACTCATTCTTCATGATGGGGTCAATGGGACAAGTCGTTGGTGAGAAAATCACGAAGGCTTTCCAAGAGGGAATTAAACGCCAATTGCCAGTTGTGATTTTTACCGCTTCAGGTGGTGCCAGAATGCAAGAAGGAATCTTTTCTCTGATGCAAATGGCGAAAATCTCAGGAGCTGTGGAAGAACACCATCAAGCTGGATTATTCTATTTAACAGTATTGACGGATCCAACTACAGGAGGCGTCACTGCAAGCTTTGCGATGCAAGGCGACATTATTTTAGCAGAACCAAAAGCTATCGTTGGATTTGCTGGAAAACGTGTTGTGGAACAAACCATGAACCAAAAACTCCCAGATGATTTCCAACAAGCAGAAACTGTTCTGGAACAAGGGTTTATCGATGCGGTGGTTCACCGTAAAGAAATGAAGAAGATGATTCATCGTCTACTTGTCCTTCATGGAAAGGGGTCGAATGCATGAAACCAATGAAAATTGTTGCGTTGGCACGTGATGTGAAACGTCCAACCACAAAAGAATGGATTAACGCCGTATTTGACGACTTTATTGAATTACATGGTGATCGTTACTATGCCGATGATAAAGCTCTTGTAGGTGGAATTGCGACATTAAACGGCAAACCTGTTACGGTGATTGGGATGGAGAAGGGGCATACGCTTCAAGAAAACCTGAAGACAAACTTTGGTCAAGTCCATCCAGAAGGATACCGTAAGAGTGCACGTTTAATGAAACAAGCTGAGAAGTTTAATCGTCCCGTTGTGACGTTTATTAACACAGCTGGTGCATTCTGCGGGGCAACTGCAGAAGAACGTGGGATTGGTGAAGCTATTGCGGATAATCTTCGTATTATGAGCCACTTGAAAGTTCCGATTATCGCCATCCTCTGTGGTGAAGGCGGAAGTGGTGGAGCATTAGCGCTTGCTGTTGCCAATGAAGTCTGGATGATGGAATATGCGATGTATTCGATTCTTTCTCCAGAAGGATTTGCATCCATCTTGTGGAAAGATGGTTCTAAAGCTAGTCAAGCCGCTGAACTCATGAAATTTACAAGTAAGGATTTGTTGGCGCAAAAGATTGTAGACCGCATTATTCCAGAAAAGAAAAAGACAAACGAAGAGATTGCTTTAGATATGAGAGAACAATTAGAAGTTCAATTGAATGAGTGGTCACAGAAATCGAAAGAAGAAATTGTAAGCCAACGTTTAGAGCGATTTAATCAATATTAGAATTTGATGAAAATTCCAAGGAGCCTGACTTTTTTGTTAGGCTCTTTTTTGTTATACTAGAGTTACCATTTTCATTGGAGGGAACAATTATGACACGTTTAGAAAAAGTAAGAAATTCCATGAAAGAACAAGAAATTGATGGACTTATTGTTTATAGCCCATACAATTTACGTTATTTAGCAAACTTTACTGGAACAACAGGATTTGCATTAATCACGTTGACAGATGCTTATTTTGTAACAGATGCACGTTACACACAACAAGCACAACAACAAGCAAAAGGATTCCATGTGATTGAACATAAGACAGGTTGGGTTCCAGCGTTTGAAAAAATCATTCGTGAAAACAACTTAAAATTTGTTGGTTTTGAAGCAGACCATGTTTCAGTTTCACAACTAGAAATCTTTGAAGATGCGTTTGATACAGCATTAATTCCAACACAAAACATTGTAGAGAAAATTCGTGAAGTAAAAGATGCAGGTGAAATCCAAACTATTCGTGAAGCTTGCCGTATTTCAGATGCTGCATTCTTACACATCTTAGATTTCATCAAACCAGGTGTAACTGAAATCCAAGTAGCAAATGAATTAGACTTCTATATGCGAGGCCTCGGTGCAACTGGAGTTTCATTTGATACGATTATCGCAAGTGGTGTTCGTTCTTCAATGCCTCACGGAGTTGCAAGTGCTAAAGTCGTCGAAAGTGGAGACTTAGTAACTCTTGACTTTGGTTGCTACTACAACGGTTATGTATCTGATATGACTAGAACAATTGCTGTTGGTGAACCAATCGACCAATTAAAAGAAATTCATGATGTTGTCTTACAAGCTCAATTAAAAGTAAGTGAAGCAGCAGGTCCTGGTAAAACAGGGGTAGAATTAGACAAGATTGCTCGTGACTACATTGCTAGCCGTGGTTATGGCGAATACTTCACGCACTCAACAGGACATGGTATCGGTCTTGAAATCCACGAAGCACCAAACGTTTCTCGTATTGCGACACAAGAATTTGTTCCAGGAAACGTGATTACAAATGAACCAGGAGTTTACTTACCAGGTATCGGAGGAGTTCGTATCGAAGACGATATTATTATTACTGAAACTGGTGGCGAAGTGATTCAAAAAGTTCCTCGTGAACTCATTATTCTCTAAAATAGACGGTAGTTGTGAGAATAGCTGTTTCATGGTAAACTAAATGAGAATTGGAAAATCTTTTTATGAGTAATTTTCTATCAAACAGGGAGGTTACAAAATGGAACAAAACAAAAAATATTCTAAAGATCAAGAATTAGGTGCAATTGAGATTGCTCCTGAAGTTATCGAAAGCATTGCAGGGATTGTAGCTGCGCAAGTGGAAGGCTTCTATCCAGTTCCTGGATTCTTAAACACTATTTTTGGTGGAAAACAATTATCTAAAGGGGCTTATTTAACAGAAGAAAACGGATCATTCGTAATCGATATTTACGGAAATGTAGATTACGGTGTTTCAATTCCAAAAACAGCTCTATTATTGCAAAATAAAATTAAAGAACAATTATTATTCAGCTGTGAATTAGTGATTTCACAAGTGAATGTTCACGTTCAAGAAATTTTACCAGTGCATCACGAAGATGCAGAATTATTTGAATTGGGGGATGAATAGTGAGTCGTAAACCATTAAAAAGACGAGCACTACGAGTATTGGCCATTCAAGCCCTTATACCAACTAGATGTGTCGCCTGAAATGCACATTGTAGATGCGCTTAGTCTTGCGTTGGAATGCTCAGAAGATTCACCTTATTCTATCGAAGCAATTACGGAAGAAGAGTTACTTAACGAAGTTCCAGAAATTGCGTACAGCATAGCATTAGTACGAGGAGTTCAAAATAACGTCGAGAAAATCGACGCGTTAATCGAAAAGTACTTAAAAGGATGGAAGCTAAACCGTATCGTCCGTTTAGACTTAATCATCATGCGAGTAGCTATCTTCGAAATGACTTCTCCAGAATTAGAAGTTCCACAAACTGTAGCGTTAAACGAAGCAATTGAAATCGCAAAAACATACAGTGACGAAAAATCAGCGAAATTTATTAATGGTATCTTATCAAACTTAGTAAACGGGTAAGATTCTACTACACGAAGAGTCTGAAGCAACAGTTTCAGACTCTTTTTTAAAACAGGATGCGAGAAAAGGCGGTCATAGGCGATGACGGTTCGCAGGTTAGCCGCAAAGGACTGCTCGCAGTCGTGCGGACTAACCTCGAAAGGCTTGAGCCTATGCCTTTTCGAGCTCAACTACAGGATGTGAGCAACCGAACTCCAATCCCTGCCACCTTCTTCGCGCTCAAAATTATCATATATGATAATTCACACATTTGTTAATTTCACCATACATATTTTTATTAACTTTACATAATTATTTTTGAAAAAGGAGACTTCTATGACGCAAATTCTAGATGGGAAAGCATTAGCTGGAAAAATAAGAGAAGAACTAAAACAGGAAGTACAACAACTCTCTAAGAGTGGAATTACAACTTCGCTAACAGTGATTCTCGTTGGAGAAGACCCAGCTAGCCAAGTGTACGTGCGTAACAAAGAACGTGCAGCAGCAGAAGTAGGCATTCATTCAAACGTGATTCGCCTCGGTGAAGAAACGACACAAGAAGAACTATTAGATTACGTAAATACACTCAACCATGATGCTAGCGTTCATGGGATTTTGGTGCAATTGCCTCTGCCAAAACACATCGATACAGATGCAGTCTTAGAAGCGATTGTTCCTGAAAAAGATGTGGATGGATTCCATCCAGTGAACTTAGGGAAGTTACTACAAAAGGATGAATCGATTGTTCCGTGTACACCACAAGGAATCATGGAATTCTTCAAAGAATACGATATTGACCTTGTTGGGAAAGAGATGGTCATCATTGGCCAAAGTACGATTGTCGGTCGTCCAATGGCACTATTAGGGTTAAACCACGGTGCGACAGTTACAGTTTGTCATAGCCGTACTAAAGATTTAGCCAAAGTGGCTAAACGCGCTGATATTCTAATTAGTGCAGTCGGAAAAGCTGGACTCATTACAAAAGACTTCGTAAAAGAAGGAGCCGTTGTCATTGATGTCGGCATTAACCGTAATGAGGAAGGAAAACTTTGTGGAGACGTCTTATTTGAAGAAGTGGCGCCACTCACAAGTGCGATTACACCAGTGCCTGGCGGAGTAGGCCCAATGACGATTGCGATGTTACTAGCGCAAACCGTAAAAAATGCAAAGTAAGAAGGAGTAGGACATGGAACAAGAATACTTAACCGTCACCGCGTTGACGAAGTATATTAAAACTAAATTTGACCGTGATCCGCACTTAGACCGTGTTTATTTGACGGGAGAAATTTCGAACTTTAATAAAAATAGTGTCCATAAGTATTTCAATTTAAAGGATGAAAATGCGATTATCGCAGCAACAATGTTCCAAGGAGCCTATAAGAAAATTCAATTCCAACCAGAAGAAGGAATGAAGGTTCTTGTGATTGGGCGCGTTACGGTTTATGAGAAATCTGGGAAATACCAAATGATTATCGAACATATGGAACCAGATGGAGTCGGTGCTCTTTATCAAGCCTACGAGCAGTTGAAGAAAAAATTAACTGAAGAAGGCGTATTTGCTGGACCGAAGAAACCAATCCCAGTCTTTCCAAAGAAAATTGCGATTTTAACGAGTGATACAGGTGCCGTTATTCGAGATATTCAAACAACGGTAGCTCGACGTTTTCCTATCGCGCAACTCGTGTTATATCCAACCGTGGTGCAAGGCGTACATGCGGTTCCAAGCATTCTTAAAAACTTAGACTTAGTAGAACAGTCGGATGCCGATGTGGTTATTATTGGTCGTGGTGGAGGTTCCATCGAAGACTTGTGGGCCTTTAACGAGGAACCTGTCGTTAGACGTGTCGCTTCATTCTCCCTCCCGATTATCTCAAGTGTGGGGCATGAAACAGATACGACCTTAACGGACTTTGCGGCTGACCAACGCGCGGCCACACCGACTGCCGCTGCAGAACTTGCAACGCCGGTCTTAAATGACATCCATTTAACACTTGGAAACTTAACGAGTCGTTTGCAAACAACGATGCTCAATCAGTTGAATACCCGTAAAGAGTTATTAAGTAAATTAGAGAAGTCTGGTATTTTTGTAAAACCAGAGCGGATGTATGAAGTCTATGCACAGCAAGTCGATCAACTGCGATTAAAACTGATGCAAGGCATGCAACAAAGACTTCACTTGGCAAAACAACAGTCGATGCAATTTACGCACCGCCTGCAATTAGTGTCGCCAGAACAATTGTTAATTCAACAAAAGCAAAAACTCGAATGGTTGCATAAGCAATTACTCGATAGTAATCAAAACTACTTACAAGATAAGCAAATCAGATTTCAGCAATTAGTGGAAAAATTGGATTTACTTAGTCCATTAAAGATTATGACGCGTGGTTACGGTATCGTGTTTAAAGACGGCGATATCGTGAAATCCGTTGACCAAATTGAAGAAAAACAACCAATTGAAATCAGACTCAGTGATGGTTTAGTGAATGCTACTGTCACAGCAAAAAATAAGGAGAGTTTATAATGGCTAAAAAAGAAATGAAATTTGAAGAAGCAATGGGTGCCTTAGAGCAAATCGTCCGCCAATTAGAAAGCGGAAATGTTCCTTTAGACGAAGCACTTGATAAATTCAAAGAAGGAATGGAATTAAGTCAATTTTGTAATGAAACATTGACAAAAGCCGAAGAAACCGTTCGTGCAATGATTACAGTGAATGCAGAAGGAAAAGAGGCATAGTCATATGGTGAAGGATGTTATTCATCAACTTCAACAAGACGTAACACTTCACTTAACGCAGCTGATTGAAAAAAGAACTTCTGACGCAAGGTTGAAAGAAGCAATGCTATACGCCGTGCAATCCGGTGGAAAACGCATTAGACCGCTCTTAACGCTTGCAGTTGGTTCAGCTGGGACTTCGTCAAATGAAGCAGCGTTAGACTTAGCGTGTGCCTTAGAGATGATTCATACGTATTCACTCATTCATGATGACTTACCAGGGATGGATGACGATGACCTTCGTCGTGGTCGTCCAACCGTGCATAAGGCGTTTGACGAAGCAACTGCGATTTTAGCAGGAGATGCATTACTCACATTAGCATTTGAAGTGGCAGCAAATGCCAACTTACAAGCACATCAATTAGTGGACGCCGTGAAGATTTTATCAACGGCTTCTGGTATGAGCGGTATGATTTCAGGCCAAATGAAAGATATTGCTAGTGAAGAAGCGACGATTACTTTGGAACAAATGAAAGAAATCCATCGTGAGAAAACAGGAGAGTTATTACTAGCTGCTGTACGTCTTGGAAATCTTTTTGTTAATGATTCGAAGATGAAAGAAGCTTTTGTTTCGTATGCGACTCATTTTGGCCTAGCATTCCAAATTCAAAATGACTTACAAGATGTTTGCTGGACAAGTGAGCAAACCGGTAAAGAAACAGGTAAGGATTCTGAACTAAGTAAAAATACGTATCCGAGTCTCTTAGGAGTAGAAGGCGCAAAAGAAGCCTTAGCAAGCGAAATTTCGTCTTGTAAACGTGCATTGGAAGAAGTGGCATTTACGCCAGAAAACCAACGAACAAAGACGCTACTCGTTGAATTTTTAACGTATTTAGAAATATAGGAGTAATAAATGGAAAAAGAACGTGTGGATATTCTAGTCGTCCAACAAGGGATGACAGATTCCAGAGAAAAAGCCAAACGTCTTGTTATGGCAGGACAGATTGTGGATGCAGTGAATCATAATCGATACGATAAACCAGGGGAGAAAATTCCTTTGACGAGTTCATTGATGATTAAAGGTGAACCGTTGAAATATGTGTCTCGTGGCGGTTTGAAATTAGAAAAAGCCTTAAAAGAATTCGATGTCAGTGTCGATGGAAAGATTTTACTTGATATTGGTGCTTCGACTGGTGGATTTACAGATGCGGCCTTACAAAATGGGGCTAAACAAAGTTATGCGCTCGATGTGGGGTATAACCAGTTAGATTATAAACTTCGTCAAGATGAACGTGTTGTTGTCATGGAGCGTATGAATTTCCGTTTCGCAACTCCAGATGATTTCACAAAAGGGCAACCGGATGTCGCTTCGATTGACGTATCGTTTATCTCGTTGAAACTTATTTTACCGCCATTAAAACCAATTCTAAAAGAAGGCGGAGACGTGCTCGTGTTGATTAAACCGCAATTCGAAGCAGGTCGTGAGCGCATCGGGAAAAAAGGAATTGTTAGCGATCCCAAAGTACATGAAGATGTATTAGTAGATATTTTAAGCTTCAGTGAACAAATTGGATTCACTGTCGAAAAAGTAACGTATTCCCCAATTACTGGTGGAAGTGGGAATATTGAATTTTTAGCGCATTTAAAAAATACGGCTCCAAGTGAGGTTCATTCGTTTGAAGAACTCGCGAGAGAGACTGTTAAAGAAGCGCAACGATTAAAAAAGTAAAGGGTGACGAACTTGATTCAAGAGATTTATATTAAGAATTTTGCCATTATCGAAGAAGTTCAGTGTACGTTTGAAAAAGGAATGACGGTTTTAACCGGGGAAACAGGCGCTGGGAAATCGATTATTATTGATGCAGTTGGCCTATTGATTGGAGAACGTGCATCGCTTGAAATGATTCGTTATGGTGAAGAAAAGTCCTTGATTCAAGGAGTATTCCGAATTGAGGATCCTTCCGTTGTTGGAAAGCTGCAAGAATTCGGGGTTGAAGTTGTTGAAGACGAATTAATGATTCAACGTGAATTATTGCAAAACGGGAAATCAAACTGCCGTATTAATGGACAGTTAGCGACTGTTGCGCTCCTTAAACAAATCGGACCTTATTTAATCGATATTCATGGCCAAAATGAGCATTTCCTCTTATTAAACGAAGAAAAACACTTAGGACTATTAGATGAGTTCGCACACCATCAAATGGGCGATTTAATAGCCGAATATGACGAGGCGTACGCAAAAGTGGTTGCTGCCAAACAAGAGCTTAGAGCCTTGCAAACGGCGGAAAAAGAAGACGCACAACGCGTAGATATGTTGAAATTCCAACTGCAAGAAATCGAAGAAGCCAATATTTATGTGGGTGAGGAAGAACAATTAAGTGAAGAAAAAGAATACTTCACTCACTTCCAAAAAATCCAAACGGCGCTTCAAACAGCTCTTGCTGCTCTTGAAGGGGAAGAGTATTCAAGCGTCGATGCTATCGGTGAAGCTACCCGTGAAGTAGAAAGTCTAGAATCGATTTCAACAAGCTTTAAGACACTCTCTACGCAAATGAGTGAGGCTTACTATCAATTACAAGATGCCGCAAGTGCGATTCGTCATGAAATCGAAAATGCTGAATTTGACGAAGAACGTCTGGCCTTTATCGAAGAACGTCTCGATGTTTATTATCAATTAAAACGTAAATATGGGGATGATGCAGAAGAAATTCTAGCCTTCCAAGATAAAGCAAGAGACGCTTTGAATAAGATTGAAAATAAAGAAGCATTGATTGCTGAAACAGAAAAAGTATTGAAACAAGCTACTCTTGAAGCCTTTGCGATTGCAGAGAAGATTTCAAGCATTCGTCGAGAAGTGGCGAAACGCTTAGAAGCCGATATTGTGAGCGAATTGCACGGACTCTATATGGAGAATGCACAATTTGCCATTCAATTTGAAACTTCAGATGCCCTACTGGAAACAGGGATTGACATTGTTGAGTTTTACATTTCAACGAACAAAGGCGAACCATTGAAGCCTCTTAGCAAGATTGTTTCCGGTGGGGAATTGTCGCGTATTACATTAGCGATGAAATCCATCTTTACGAAAGAACAACTCGTTGGAACGATTATTTTTGACGAAGTGGATACAGGTGTTAGCGGACGTGTGGCGCAGGCGATTGCTTCGAAGATGCACTACATTTCAGAATACGCTCAAGTGTTGAGTATTACGCATTTACCACAAGTGGCAAGTATGGCGGATACGCATATTCATATTGAAAAAGTGGAAGAAGGAGAACGTACGCATACGATTCTAAAAGTGATGGACGAAGCGGAACGTACAGAAGAAATCGCACGTATGCTTTCAGGTACGACAATTACCGCTTTAACACTTGAAAATGCTAAAGAATTATTACAAATTTCAAACGCAATTAAACAAGAAAATGATACACGAGCAGAAGGTGAACGCAAATGACAAAAATCTTTGCACATAGAGGAAGTAAAGGGACACATCCAGAAAACACACTTGCTTCATTTAAGGAAGCAGTGCGTGTTGGAAGTGATGGGATTGAACTCGATGTCCATTTAACAAAGGATGGACATTTAGTCGTGATTCATGATGAGACAGTCGACCGCACAACCAATGGTACTGGAGAAATCAGAACCTTAACACTAGCAGAAATTAAGGCGTTGGACGCAGGAAGTTGGTTTAAGAGCGATTTTGCTGGCGAGAAGATTCCAACGCTAGAAGAAGTGCTTCACTTATTAAAAGAGTTAGGTTTTAACGGTCAATTAAATATCGAGTTAAAAACAGATATTATTCAATATGAGGGACTCGTTGAGAAATGTCTTGCGCTTCAAAGTACTGAGGATTGGCCATTTGCAATTGTCTATTCTAGCTTTAATCCATATACATTAGTTGAGCTCAAGAAATTAAATCCAACTCAAGAAATTGGACTTCTCTTTGAGTCAGTGGAGTGGGCGAATAAAGGTGACGCGATGCTTGAAAAAGAATCGTATCATCCTGATTTGAAGTTGCTCGATTGGACTCTTGAATGGAATACGAATCAATTACCTTTACGTGTATGGACTGTGAATGAAGATAAAGACATTAACCGTTGCTTTGAACTACAGATTGAAGCCATTTTTACGGACTATCCGCAAAAGGCGTTACAATTAAAGGAGAACTATGAGCGATAAGCTACCAAAAATTATGATTATCGTGGGACCAACCGCGGTAGGAAAAACAGCTCTCAGTGTTGAACTAGCAAAACACTTCAATGGCGAAATCATTAATGGAGATTCGCTTCAAGTGTATAAAGGTCTTGATATTGGGACAGCAAAAGTTACTGAGGAAGAAAAAGAAGGCGTTCCTCACCACCTGCTTGATATTTGTGAGTGGGATGAACCTTTTACTGCAAGTGACTTTAAAGAGAAGGCCGAAGCAGCTATTGCAGACATTACGAGTCGTGGAAAACTACCGATTATCGTCGGTGGTACAGGACTCTATATCGAAGGTCTATTATATGGATTTCATTATAGTGGCGAGGGTTCGAATGATCAGGACTATCGTTTATTAAAAGAACAAGAGTTAGAAGAAAAAGGTTCAGAAGTGCTTTGGAATGAATTAAATGCCGTAGATCCAGAAGCCGCTGCAAAGATTTCGGTCAATAATCCTAGACGCGTGATTCGTGCGCTAGAAGTGATTCATGCGACCGGCAAGAAGTTTTCAAGTCTAGAAATTCAAAAGACACCACACTATGATGCGTTTATTATTGGTTTAAATACAGATAGAGCACTTCTATATGAGCGCATCAATTTGCGTGTAGAACTGATGAGTGAGGCTGGTCTTGAAGAAGAAGCAAGAGATTTATATGAAAAATCAAAAGGCCTAGATATCCAATCGATTAGTGGAATTGGATATAAGGAATGGTTTCCGTATTTTGAAGTAGAACAGTCTCGTGAGGCGATTATTTCGACCATTAAACAAAACTCGAGACGATACGCCAAACGACAATTAACGTGGTTTAGAAATCGACTACCGCAGATTCGTTGGGTGAATTTATTAGAGAATCCAAAAGATAAAGAAGAACTATTAGAAGAACTATCAGCTTTGTAGAGGAGGGATAGAATGGATCAAAGAGAACGCGTATTAATCGTAAGCGTACAAACGACGCAAACGGATGAGGATTTCGCATATGCTAACCAAGAGTTGGCGCAATTAGTCGATACAGCGATGGGTGAAGTGGTGGCTACCGTGACCCAAAAACGTGAGTCCATTAGCGGACGTACGCTTGTCGGAAAAGGGAAAGTGGAAGAAATCAGCCATCTTGTCGACGAACTAGAAGTGGACCTTGTTGTATTCTATCAATCTCTCACAGGTTCGATGGTAAAAAATCTCAATGAATCGATTAATTGTCGTATCATTGACCGTGTGCAATTGATTTTAGATATTTTTGCAATGCGTGCTCGTTCTAAAGAAGGGAAGCTTCAAGTTCAGCTCGCGCAATTAAACTACTTACTGCCACGTCTTTCAGGGCAACGTGAAGGCTTGTCTCGTCAAGGTGGGGGAATCGGTACTCGTGGTCCAGGGGAAACTCGCTTGGAAACCGATAGACGTTATATTCGTAAGCAAATCCAAGATATCGAAGAACAGTTAGAACAAATCAAGAAACATCGTGAGCGTTCACGGGAGAAAAGAAAGAGTTCAAACGGGTTCCAGCTTGGATTAATTGGATATACGAATGCTGGGAAGTCTACGATTTTAAATCAATTAACACAGGCGGGTACTTACCAAATGGACCAATTGTTTGCGACACTGGATCCCTTAACTAGACAGGTGGACTTGTTCTCGAATTTCGAAGTGACTTTAACAGATACTGTAGGATTTATCCAAGAGTTACCAACGACATTGATTCATGCGTTTGAATCAACTCTCGAAGAAAGTGCAGATGTTGATTTATTAGTTCATGTGGTGGATGCGTCAAACGCGCAGTTCTCCCTACATGAAAAGACGGTCATCGATTTAGTAAATGACTTGGAAATGCAAGAAATTCCGATGGTGACAGTCTATAATAAGACAGACTTAATCGAAGGCGAATTCCAGCCAAATCTGTATCCATCGATTCAAATTTCTGCAGTAAATGAAGCAGATGTGGAACGATTAAAAGCTTTCTTGAAAGAACAAGTAAAAGCACAAATGACGTACTATGAAGAGTGGCTTGAAGTGACGCAGACGAAAGAGTTGAATCAGCTGCAACAGCGCACTCTTGTGGAGTCATTAAACTATGACGAAGAGAAAAATCAATATTGCGTAAAAGGATATCGTAAATAAAAATTTTAACACGGCTTGAAACTCTGAATTCAAGCCGTTTTTTGTGGCGTAAATTTGTAATCTAACCCTAAAACGCGTATAATATTGAAGATAAGGAATTTTTCAGGAGGCCATCATGAAAGAGATAAAAGCACTCTCAGCAATTTTAAAAGAGAAGTTCGATATTTCGTTTAAAAACGAGGCATTGCTCGTCGAAGCGATGACTCACTCTTCGTATGCCAATGAGCATAAAGAGATGAAGGGGATCTATAACGAGCGTATTGAGTTTCTTGGAGACGCGGTTTTAGAACTCAATATTTCGGATTGGCTCTTTAGACAATTTCCTCATTTTAAAGAAGGACAATTAACGAAACTAAGAGCACAAATCGTTTGCGAAGATAGCTTATCGATGTTGGCAAAAGAGTGTTCTTTGAATGAGTATTTGTTACTTGGTAAGGGAGAGACGCTTAGCGGTGGGCGTGAAAAGCCTGCTGTTTTATGTGACGTGTTCGAGGCGTTTATCGGTGCTCTTTATCTTGATAAAGGGATGGAAGAAGTGCAACGCTTCTTAGACCAAGTGATTGTTCCTAAAGATTAAAAATGGACGTTATGAACTGATTACTGATTTCAAAACTGAGTTACAAGAGTATTTGCAACAAAATGGGACAGTTCATATTCGTTATGAATTAATTAAAGAAGAAGGACCTTCGCACGATAAACTATTTACCGTTCAAGTAACCGTGGATGGGAAGAAATACAAAACTGCGAGTGGTAAAACGAAGAAGGCAGCCGAGCAAATGGCCGCAAAATTGACTATGGAAGAACTAACACAGAGTTCACTTTCATAGAAAGAAAGGATTAAAGCATGCAATTAGAAAAAATTGAAATGTCGGGATTTAAATCATTTGCCGATAAGACAACAATTGAATTCGATAAAGGCGTGACTGCGGTTGTGGGACCTAATGGTAGTGGAAAGTCGAATCTTTCTGAAGCGATTAAGTGGGTTCTTGGGGAACAATCGGCTAAGAGTTTACGTGGGAAACGGATGGATGATGTTATTTTCGCAGGTTCTCAAACAAGAAAACCAGTGAATATTGCCGAAGTGAATCTGTATATCAACAACGAAGACAAAGTGTTGGCGACGGATCAAACGCAAGTCGTTTTAACGCGTCGTTTGAATCGTAATGGGGCCAGTGATTTCTTAATTAACAAGAAACCAGTTCGTTTGAAAGACATTACAGACTTAATGATGGACTCAGGGCTAGGGAAAGACTCGTTTGCATTGATTTCGCAAGGGAAAGTAGAGCAAATCTTTAACGAAAAGCCTGAAGAACGTCGAATGATTATCGAAGAAGCGGCTGGAGTATTAAAATACAAAGACCGTAAAAATCAAGCGCAACGTAAATTGAATCAAACACAAGATCACTTGAATCGTGTGGAAGATATTCTTCATGAGATTGAAGGCCAATTAGCACCACTGGAAGAGCAACGCGAAAAGGCTATTGCGTACGTTTCTAAGAAAGAACAGTTAGAAGATGTCGAAACAGCCCTCTTAGCGGTTGAAATCGAAACATTAAACGCTCAGTGGAAAGTGGCCCTTCAAGAAGTAGAGCAACTGCAAGAGCAATTAGCGCAAACAGAAGCAACATTAGAAAGTCTTCAAGTGGATATCGAGGAAAACCAAGTAAAACTTGAAGCCCGTAATGAAGAACTCGATGCTAAGCAAGAAGAATACGTAGAATTAATCCAAAAAGTCGAACAATTGGATGGTCAACGTAAAGTCTTTGAGCAACGTCGTCAATTTGCGGAACGTAGTGATGAGGAAAATCAAGAAGCACTAGCTGCTGCGCTTCGTGAGTTAGAAGAAGTGGAAGCAAAATTAACTCTTCTTGAAAAGAATCAAGTAGAACGTAAGGTTGAATTAAAGAACGTAGAAGAGGCTTGGAGCCAATTAGTCGAAGAATTAGACCAATTAAGTCAAAGTAACGAGGAAAGCGTTAAAGAGCTTCAAAATCGTTATATTGAGCAATTACAAGAAATCTCACGTTTAATGAACCAAGAGAAGAACCTTGAGAAGTCAATGGAAGTAAACCAAAACGCTCAAGAAAAAATGACGGAGCGTTTTGATTCCTTTGATGAAGAACATCGTGCTTTAGAAGAAAAAGCAAACCACTTTGTTGAGAAAATTGAAGAACTCACTAAAGAAGAAGCCGCTTCTGAAAAACGACTTTCGCAGCTAAGAGAAAAATTAGCAAAAGTGAATGAGAAACATGCAACTCTTTCAAGTGAAGGCATGGAAAAGGAACGCCACCTTCAACAATTACAAGCGACAGTTCGAAGCTTAAAACAGGTTTCTGAAGACTACGCTGGTTATTATCAAGGGGTTCGTGAAGTTCTGAAGCACAAATCCGAGTTGCCAGGTGTGGTGAATTCTGTAGCGGAACTAATCCGTGTAGATGAGAAATTAACAACGGCGATTGATATTGCGCTAGGAGCGACGAGCCAACATATCGTTGTAACCGATGAAAAGGCTGCTGCCAAAGCAATTACGTACTTGAAGACGAATCGTCTAGGACGTGCAACGTTTCTACCTTTATCGATTATTAAAGAAAAACAAGTACCAGATACGGTATTGAACCAAGCGAAAAAAGTCGACGGATTTATTGGTAACGCAAGTGAACTAGTTTCAACAGATAATAAATATGCTTCGATTATTAAAAACTTACTTGGAACTACACTTGTGACAACAAACTTACACGTAGCACAACTATTAGCGAAACAACTAGGTTACCGCTATCGTATTGTCTCACTTGAAGGGGATGTCGTAAACGCAGGTGGTTCGATGACAGGGGGAGCTTCTAAGAACTCTGGCCAACAGTCACTCGTTCGACGTAACAGTCAACTAGAAACAGTGACGAAGCAATTTGAAGAAGCAAAGGCTGAATACGAAAAATTATCAGCACAGTTCCAAAATGTTACAGCTGAAAAGAACGAGCTAGAAGAAGAGTATCGCGAATTAAATGCAAGTCATACTCAATTGGAACAAACCCTAAATCAATTAGAATTCCAATCAAGATTTGCTCTTGAAGAAGTTAAAAAGCACGAACGTATTCAACAAGCAAACCAATTTGAAATGGATGAACTCATTGAAGCATATGAGCAATTGGAAGAGCAATATGTTGAAAACCATGAGAAATTGGTGGCTCTTCAAAAAACAAATGCATCCTTGAAAAAAGAATTGGATTACCTTCAATTATCGAATGAAGATAAGACACAACAAATTCAAGAAAAGCAAAAAGAATTGCAAGAACTTGGAACCAATCGTGCTCGTGTACAAGAGCAATTTAACCAAGAAAAACGTGAAATTCATCAAACGAAACTTCAAAAAACTCGCTTAGAAGATCAAATTGAATTATTACATTCTAAGAAATCGGAACAGTCTCGTAATCAAGAGGAAGACGAAGCGATTTATGCGAAGATTCAAGAAGAGTTTGACGCGTTAAAAGGTCAAGTGGATGAATTAGATGCACTGATTAAGGAATTACGTGAGGAGCGTTCGGCATTAGAAATTCATGTAAAACAATCAGAAGCTGCTAGAACTCAAGCGCAACATCAATTACAAGACCAGTTGAAAAATCAAACACGATTAGAAACGAAAGCAAATCGTTTTGAAATCTCGATTGACCAAAAATTGACGTACTTGAGCGAAGAATACGAATTAACGTTTGAAGCAGCAATTGCTAAAACAACACTAGACATGTCGATTGAAGAAGCATCGAAACTCGTTCGTAGCTTAAAACAACAAATCGAACAAATGGGTGCGGTAAACTTGTTAGCGATTGAAGAGTTTGAAGCGGTACAAGAACGTTTCACATTCTTAACTGCGCAACAACAAGATTTACTAGAAGCAAAACAAACGCTGGAAGAAACGATTACGGAAATGGACGAAGAAGTAACTACACGCTTCAAGACAACCTTTGATGCCGTAAGTACTCAGTTTGAGCGCACATTCCCACGCTTATTTGGTGGTGGACGTGCAACGCTTGAGTTAACGGATCCGGATAACTTACTTGAGACAGGGATTGAGATTATCGCTCAACCACCTGGTAAGAAGCTTCAATCACTCAGTCTACTTTCTGGTGGGGAACGTGCCTTTACCGCGATTGCTTTACTATTTGCAATCTTAGAAGTGAAGCCAGTTCCGTTCTGTTTACTCGATGAGGTTGAAGCAGCACTGGATGAGGCGAACGTAGCGCGTTATGGTCGTTACCTAAAAGAATTTACAAATCGTACGCAATTCATCGTAATTACTCACCGTCGTGGTACGATGGAAGAAGCCGATGTATTGTATGGAGTAACGATGCAAGAATCTGGGGTCTCAAAACTTGCTTCAGTTAAGTTTGAAGACTTCGATGAATTAGAAGAAGCAAAATAGGAAATAAGAGGTGGCAAACGTGTGCTACCTCTTATTTTTTTAATACGAATGTCTTGTTTTGTGGTATACTATAAGAGATACGTTCAATGAGCGTATAATGAAAGCAGTAATGCTTAAAGGAGTTTTATAGTTGATTAAATTAATTGCACTAGATTTAGATGGAACACTATTAACTGGTGAAAAGAAAATAACTGAAGAAAATAAAAAAGCCATTAAATTGGCCAAAGAAAATGGAATTAAAGTGGTTCTTTGTACTGGTCGACCAATTGTAAGTATTGTTCACTTACTGGAAGAATTAGACTTAATGGGGGACGATGATTACGCGATTAACTTCAATGGTGGTTTAATTCAAAAAACAAAACATGGAGAAATCGTCTATGAAACAGGACATACTGTTGAAGATATGAAGTATTGCCATGAAGAAGTGACAAAAGTTGGTCTTCCATTAGTGATGATTGATACGGTGAGAGCTTACGAGCCAACGCCTCCAGCAGGACGTCCGTCAATTTATAACACATTACCACACCCAATAACATTTGAACAAAAGAATCCGGAAGATTTCGAAGAAGGACATATCTTTAATAAGGCTGTTCTTTGTATCGCTCAAGATATCTTGGATGAAGGAATTGCAAAATTACCGAAAGAATTCTTCGAACGCTTCAACTGTATGAAATCAAGAACATTCTTATTAGAAGTTGTTCCTAAACATGTTTCAAAAGGAAATGGCTTGAAAATGTTAGGAGAAATTCTAGGAATCTCGCTAGATGAAATGGCAGCATGTGGTGACGAGGAAAACGACTTACCAATGTTAACAGTTGTCGGTTATCCAGTAGCGATGGGCAATGGTTCTAAAGAAGTCAAAGATGTGGCAAAATATGTTACAGCGACAAATGAAGAGTCAGGTGTTGCAAAGGCTATTTACCATATTTTAGAAATGAATAAACAAGCGTAAAGTGAGGGGAAAACATGGGATTATTTGATCGAATTAAACGTGCCTTTACCGGTGAAGATGAAGTCATTAAACATGAGGAGACGAAAGAGTCGATTGTCATTGAGAAATATGACAAAGGGATGGAGAAAACACGTCGTAGTTTCTCAGATCGACTAAACGAATTCCTAGCAGACTTCAGAGAAATCGACGAAGACTTCTTTGAAGATTTAGAAGAAACATTTATTTCATCAGACGTTGGTTTTGAAATGACATTAGCCATTACAGATGCCTTACGTGATGAAGTTCGTCTGCAAAATGCAACGACTTCTGGCCAAGTAAAAGAAGTTATCATTGAGAAGATGGTCGATATTTACGAAAAAGGGGAAGACAACTTATCTGCATTGAAGAAAGCGGAAGGTCGCCCAACCGTATTAATGTTTGTCGGCGTGAATGGAGTTGGTAAAACAACTACAATCGGTAAAATCGCTTGGAGATTAAAACAAGAAGGCAATAAAGTATTACTCGCTGCTGGAGATACGTTCCGTGCTGGTGCGATTCAACAATTGGAAGTATGGGGTGAACGTGTAGGAGTTCCTGTTGTATCAGGGCGTGAAGGTGGAGATCCATCATCTGTTGTATTTGATGCGATTAAGAAAGCTAAAGAAGAAAACTTCGATTACTTATTAATCGATACAGCTGGTCGTCTTCAAAACAAAGTGAACTTGATGAAAGAGTTAGAGAAGATGAATCGTATTATCTCTCGTGAAATTGAAACAGGTGCAGATGAAACATTATTAGTATTAGATGCAACAACTGGCCAAAATGCTCTTGTTCAGGCGAAACAATTCGGTGAGACGATTAACATTACAGGGCTCATCTTAACGAAATTAGACGGAACTGCAAAAGGTGGGGTAATCCTCTCAATTCGTCATGAATTAAACATTCCAGTGAAGTTTATCGGATTAGGGGAGCAAATGGACGATTTACAACCGTTTGAACCAGAACAATTTATTTACGGTTTAGTAAAAGATATGCTATAATACATCTATAATAAAATTTGAAATGAGGCGAAATAATGGAAAATAATCATTATGGTGTTGAATCCAGTATTGCTGGGCGCAATCAATTTTTCATGAAAGTGTATGCTTGGATGTTTGGAGGACTAGCAATTTCTGCTTTAGTTGCTTACCTATTCAGTACAGTTCCAGCGCTTTATAGTGCATTCTTCAATTTCATGGTCACGACTCGTGGATACGGAATGTGGGTTATCTTTATTGCGCAATTAATACTTGTATTTGTAATGCGTCCAAATTATGAAGAACTTGGTAGACCAATTCGTTATATTGTTTCATATTGTTTATATGCAGCATTAACAGGATTTACATTCTTCATAGTAACACAAGTTTATGAGTTAGGAAGTATCGTACAAGCGTTTATTTCTACTTGTGCGTTATTCGCAGGTTTATCAATCGTTGGATTTACAACGAAGAAAGACTTAACAAGTTTTGGTCGTCAAGCAATGGGAGCTTTATTAGGGTTAATCATTGCTAGCTTGATTAACTTGTTCTTCTTCCATAGTTCATTAGTTGAATTGATTATGTCTGGTATCTCATTAGTAGTATTCACTGTGTTAACAATGTATGACACTCAAAAATTAAAAAATATGTATGACTACTACGAAGGACAATCAGCTCTTGAAGGGATTGCGATTCTAGGTGCATTAGAATTATACCTAGACTTCATCAATATCTTCTTAGATATCTTACGTCTATTCGGAAGCAGAAAAGACTAATCAATACTTTTATAGCCTAGGTTCGCCTAGGCTTTTTTGTTTGCCTTCATTCAAGAAGTTTTTGAAAGATTCTGAAAAGAATTTAATGCATTTTCACGTGAATTCATGTATACTACATAAGTACGCATTAACGAATTAGGAGGATGTTAAATGTTTGAATTAAATGCATTCGATTATGAGGATATTCAATTAATCCCAAATAAATGTATTGTAAATAGTCGTTCGGAGTGTGATACTACGGTTAAATTAGGGAAACACACTTTTAAATTACCAGTGGTTCCTGCTAACATGCAAACCGTTATTGATGAATCTGTTGCTGAATTTTTAGCAGAAAACGGATATTTTTATATTATGCACCGCTTTGATGAAGCAAGCCGTTTACCATTTGTTAAACGAATGAAAGAACGTGGATTAATCTCATCAATTAGTGTAGGTGTAAAACCTCAAGAATATGATTTTATTGTAGAATTAAAAGAAAATGGACTTGTTCCTGATTACATTACAATTGATATTGCGCATGGTCATTCAAATTCAGTTATTGACATGATTAAGCACATTAAAAAACATTTACCGGAAGCATTTGTTATTGCTGGTAACGTAGGTACTCCAGAAGCCGTTCGTGAATTAGAAAATGCTGGGGCTGATGCTACTAAAGTAGGGATTGGACCTGGTAAAGTATGTATTACGAAATTAAAACAGGTTTTGGTACTGGTGGATGGCAACTTGCTGCACTACGTTGGTGCTCAAAAGCTGCACGTAAACCATTGATTGCGGATGGTGGAATCCGTACTCACGGAGACATTGCTAAATCCATTCGTTTTGGTGCGACTATGGTCATGATTGGATCATTATTTGCAGGTCACGAAGAATCACCAGGTAAAACTGTAGAAGTGAATGGAATGCTTTATAAAGAGTACTTCGGTAGTGCATCTGAATTCCAAAAAGGTGAACGTAAGAACGTTGAAGGTAAGAAAATCGTTGTTCCTTATAAAGGTTCTTTAGAAGATACTCTTATCGAAATGCAACAAGACTTACAATCATCAATCTCATATGCAGGTGGTAAAGATATTGAAGCTATCCGCAAAGTAGATTATGTCATCGTTAAAAACTCAATTTTTAACGGAGATTCAATTTAGAATTATTAACGAGCAGAAGGAGAAATCTTTCTGCTTTTTTGTTTTTCGTATTTATTCTTCGGAATATGTTTGATATACTATGGAAAAGAACTCAGTCAAAGTGAGGCGCGATCTATGTGGTTATTTAATCGAAAAAATAAACGTAAAGATGACTTTGAAATGGAAGAAACGTTTTATAGTGAATCTGTGGAAGTGGATAGTGATTCTGATGACGAAGCTTATCATCAAATTGCCGATATCATTACTGGTCATAGTGAACGTATCAGACAACTTTTAGAGAGTTATTTTGATAATCCTGATTTATTGATTGAAGAACTACGAGAAGATGATGTGGACTGGAATGATGAGTTCGCTGACCTATTGGAACAAGCGCAAGACGACTATTGGTTACTAATGCTATTAACACTTGAAAAAGAATCCTATGCAACTCAAATTTATTGGAGAGATAATGCTAGTACTTTAGCCAGTAAGCTTCCCAAATTAAAGTTGTTAAAAGGAATCGCACAGCAAGAATTGCAGACTTGCTCTGTAGAGTGTTCTGTATCAGAGTATTTAGAGTGTGTTTCTGCAAAATTACAACAAGCGGGAATCGCATTAGGTACGATTGAGTTGGATGATGAGAATGTTTTAATTTTTTCGATATTAGAAAGAAGAGTAGAACGTCTCAACAATTTAATGAATAATGTTGAAAAAAGTTGGAAGCAAATTTCGTAAAGATTACAAAAATGTTACGAATTTGCTTCTTTCTATTTGAAATCTTAAGAATTTCTTTGTAAAATAAATTGAATTACAAGGAGGATAGGAATGGAAAAACGTAAATTTAAGTTTCTTTTGGGATTAATGACATGTGCATTCGCACTTTCTGCTTTAGCGCCAATTGCTGCTGAAGAAACAACACAAGAACCGGGAGAAGGCACTACTGTTGTTGAACAAACAGAGGCTCCAGAAACAACTGTAGCAACAGAGACAACAGAGCAAACAACGACAACAACAACGTCGAAAGACCTTCCGATTGAAGAAGATATTTTCGAGATTACAGCTCGTTATGGGTATGATGTTAGTGAATACTACAAACCTGAAGGGGCTATTTTAGTCGATGCTGAGACTGGTCAAATTCTTTATGGTGATAATATTGATAAACCATGGGATCCAGCGAGTACAACTAAATTAATGACAGCGTATCTTGTGTATGATGCGATTAAAGCAGGCAAGCTCACATTAGATACCAAAATTACGGCAACAGAAGAAGATAGAGCTATTTCTACTATCGATGATATTAGTAATAACCAAATCAGAGCAGGGATTGAATATCCAGTGCGCGATTTACTTTATCTGATGATGTATCCTTCCTCAAACGTTGCGACAGTGATGTTATCACACGCGATTAGTAAGTCAAACGAAGAATACATTAAGATGATGAATGATAAAGCGAAAGAATTAGGAATGACAAATTCCAAATTCTATAATCCAAGTGGGAGCTGTTGTGTCAGCGTTTTCGTGGATTATATGTTGTTGAAGGTGTACCAGATAAGTACAACCAAACAACAGCTCGCGATTTAGCAACATTAGCATATTACTTCTTAAAGAACTATCCAGAATTCTTAGAAATTACAAGAGAACCAGCTGTTACAACAATGGAAGGAACTCCTGTAGAAGAAACGTTCTATACATTGAATCAACTAGCAAGTGGGATGCCTCAAGGATATTTTGATGTAGATGGATTTAAGACAGGTTCATCACCAAATGCAGCTTTAAACCATGTGATTACTGCAAAAGGAAAAGGCCGTCGTCTGATTGAAGTATTAATGGGTGTTGGTAGCTGGAGCGACTATAACACAAGTGTATTTTACCGTGCACAATTCGGGAACGCTCTTTTAGAAAAAGGCTTTACTGAATATCATGAAGAAACAGTTTTAAAAGCTGGGGTTCATGAAATTGATGGTCAAAAGATTAAAGTAGAGAAAGATATCAAAGTTTTAACAAGAGGCGATGAAAAACCAACATATAAACTTGTTGGAGATGAAATCATTGTGGAACATACTTTCCCAACTTTAACAAAAGAGATTAAGTCAAATGTGTTTAAAGTGACAAAAGTGGTTGAAGAAACAACGACAGAAGAAGTTTCATCAACAGAAGGTTCAACGAATGGTGGAATCTTATCATTTGATGAAGATAGTGATCTAGGAACATTTGCGAACTGGTTAAGAAGCCTAAGCAAAAATCCTCTATTATTAGCGGGTATTATTTTAACACTCAGCGTATTTATTAGTGGAATTGTTCTTGCAACTGTTCAAGTCTTTAAAAAGAAAGATTAACATAAAAAATAACCCTTGAGAAAATTTCTCAAGGGTTTGTTTTAGCTTATTGGAAGAATGCCCAGACCCAGTCGATAATAAATCGTAGGCCGATTGTGTAGGCAGCCAGTGTAAATGGTTTAAAGACTAAGATGATAATAATGAATTTCTTATAAGTCATCTTTGTTAAACCAGCGAGCATACATAAGAAGTCATCCGGTGAAACAGGGAAGAACATCATGAATGCAAAGAAGTAGTCGAACCATTGTCCTTTATCTAACCAATTGATATAGCGATTATACGTATGTTCACTAACCATTGATTTTACGAATTGCTGACCGTATTGTCTTGCAAGATAGAAGGCAATGATTGATCCAATCACAATACCGATGTAGTTATAAATGTTTCCAATCCAGTTACCGTAAATATAAACACCAGCGATACTAGTGAGCGCTCCTGGAATGATTGGAACAACGGTTTGTAGAATTTGTAAAAAGATAAAAGATTGGTGGGACCCCAAATTCCCGCTTGAAGCATATAGGCTGATAACGTCTCTTGTGACGTGAATAGCCCTTTTTGCCATGCCCAAACGATAAAGACCACTGTCGCAATTGCTCCGAGAATTGAAGCAATGTTCATGACTTTTTGAGCCGTAGGGGAAAGTGGTTTTCCTTGTTTAATTTCTTCTGTAGTCATTATTTCTCCTTTTATGATAACAAGTTTCTTTCTGTTGCAACTTTATCATAAAATTGTTGCCACTGTTCTAGAATACTTTCTTTTGAATAGAATTGTTCGCCGCGTTTTGAACCTTCGCAGGCTTTAGCGTAATAATCGGCGCCTTCTTTTAGTTTTGTTAATTCGTCTTTAAACGTTTGTTGACTGTTTGCTTTTAAGTAGTAGTCGAATAAAATTGGTTTGTACTCTGGTAAATCACGTAAGAGTAGTGGGATGTTTGCGTTCATCGATTCTAAAATCGTCATCGGGAATAACTCCTCGAATGACAATTGAAGCATGACATCACCCATATTAAAGAACTCATTCATACGATCACGCTCCACAAGTCCAAGGAAGTGAACGTTATCTGGAAGATCATCCATGTGTTCCATAATTTCTTTACGACCTTCAGAGATACCTTTAAAAGCGAAGTTACCAGCCCAAACAAATTGGATATCTGGCATTTTAGTCGCTAGGTCGATAAACTCAAGAACGCCTTTACGCATTTGAAGCTGACCAGCAGAGACAACGGTAAATTTGTCTGGATCTAATCCGAATTTCTTACGTAAGTCTGCTTTGGATTGGTCTGTAATTTTATAGAACGTTTCACGAGATACGAAGTTTGGAATGTACGTTACTTTAGAACGATCGACCCCATACTTTTCTAAATCATCAATAAAACGAGGGTTTACAGTTACTAAATAGTCTGCTTGTTTATAAAATGATAAAACATATTTATAGAATAACTCTTTAATTGGTTTTGGAAGAGAAATACTTTTTTCTAATGTTTCCGGTAAAAAATGAACAGACGCAATTGTCGGTTGCTTTTTATTGTTTAAAAATGATTTGAAAAGAAAATCTGGGTTAATCGTATGAATATGATTAATATCAGCAATTTTAAGCTGATTCACAACAACGTTATATCCCTTTAATCCTTCTGTTACAAGGTTTATTTGTTCCTCAGTCGCAGACATTACCCCTTGGCCTTTCACGCTGTCTGCACGAGTTAGCATATTAATTGTAAGCATAGTATCTCCTTATAAGTGTAATTCATAGCTATTTTACCATGAAATCGCGCATTTTGAAAATAGGTTCCTATTTTTTGGATAAATTTAATGTTTTTGCCTTCTTGAGTGAATTTTTGTATACTAGACAAGAAGAAAGAAACGAGGTCATTTATGAAAAGAGCGAAAAAGTCAAACCGAAAATCTAAAGATGAAGAAATGACATTAGTGGACTGCTATTATATTCCAACAGTGATTGCAGAACAGTTTCGCTTGCTTAGAGAGCACTGTGCACTTGAAGTTGAAAAGGAACTAGCAGCGTTATTTCCAAAAGTGACAAGAGAAAGACGAGAGGATGTTGGAGAAGTCGTTGTTTCGTATGATCAAAATGACGTTATGACATGCGAAATCACGTTAAGTCCTATTGAAGTTTCTAAATTAGAAAAAGAAATCTCAGCAGATCGTCTCAAAAAATATATTGAAACAAAAATTAAAGACTAAGAATCATAAACTGGACAATTGTCCAGTTTATTTTGTTTTTAGAGCCGATATTTTAGAATAGGTCTATTAGTTTTGGTACAATTAAAGTAAGAAATAATGAGGTGATATGTAATGGCACATGAAATTCAAAATTTTACATTTCAAAATCCAACAAAAATTTTATTTGGAAGAAACAGAATTGAAGATATTGATAATGAAATTCCTAAAGATGCTAAAGTACTAGTACTGTATGGTGGTGGCTCTGTTAAGAAAAATGGTGCGTTTGATCGTGCTGTTAAGGCACTAGGAGACCGTGAATGGGATGAGTTTTCTGGAATTGAAGCGAACCCAACATTTGAAACATTAATGAAAGCAGTTGAGAAAGTTCGAGCTGGAAACTTTACGTATTTACTAGCTATAGGCGGCGGTTCTGTGATTGACGGGACTAAATTTGTTTCTGCAGCAAGTCTCTTTACAGAAGACCCAGTGGACCTATTTGGTTGGGGTGTAGGTAAAGGATTACCTGTACAAGAAGTGGTTCCTTTTGGGACGATTTTAACACTCCCTGCAACGGGATCAGAAATGAACTCTGGTGCGGTGATTACGCTTGTTGAGAAAAAAGCAAAAGTAAGCTTCCGTGGATCAAAGACATTTCCTGTATTTTCAGTATTAGAACCTGAATTGACTTATACCTTACCAGTTCGACAATTAGTAAATGGTTTACTGGATACTTATATCCACGTAATGGAAAACTATTTAACTTATCCAGTAGGGGCCTTACTTCAAGACCGTTATGCAGAAAGTATTTTACAAACGTTAATCGAGATTGCTCCTCGTGTCATTGATACGGATCATATCGATTATAATGACCGTGGAACATTTATGTGGTGTGCAACAAATGCATTAAACGGAACGATTAACCTAGGTGTACCAACAGACTGGTCTTCACATGCATTAGGACACGAAATTACATTGAACCACGGAATTGACCATGGACGTACATTATCGATTGTTCTTCCAGCAATGATGAAAGTAAGAAAACAGCAGAAATTTGATAAATTAGTACAATACGGAAAACGTGTATGGAATTTATCAGGAAGCGATGAAGAAATTGTCGATGGGGCAATTGCTAAAACAGAAGAGTTCTTTAAATCATTAGGGGCTCCAATTCGCTTTAGCGATGTGAATCTAGGTGAAGATGTCTTACAAGCTTTAGTGGACGGTTTAACACGCCACAAGAAAGTAAAATTATCTGAACATGGAGATTTAACGCCAGAAGTCGCAATGGAAGTGTATAAAGAAGCGTTATAGTTTTTTTAGGATAGGTGTTTTGTGTTTCTAACCGTAGGAGGGGATAGAAATGGGTAAGCAGTCCATCTACGAAGAGTTTCTTCGAAGTAAAAAAATGTTTCCAAAAATTCCATATACCTTTATGAAGGATGCTGTAGATGGAAAGGGAGAGTTCTTTGCTTTTGCACTTGGAAAGCGAGTGAAGAGTCAAGACCGATTGCCGCAATTCTATCATGCGATGACAAAACTATTGAATCCAAATGTGGAAGTATGCGAAGGAATCTTAAAGTTTGATATCCCTGTGATTTACTGGATAGAACCATTACTTGGTCATTGGAAGCAGTTTGTCGATCAGTTATCCGACGAAATGAAGGATTTTCTGTGTGACCGATTAACGGTATTACTCGAAGAAACCACGTTAAAAGAAGAATTCAGATTGGTTTTAATGTTACTCGTATTTTTCGATAATGAATTAACTAAACGGAAGATTCAATATTTCGAGAAACATAGTTCCTATACCTTTTACATTGTATTCGCTAAATCTTATTGTATTCACGAGAGTCAATGGAGAGACTATTTAGAAAAATTGGAACCTTCTCTAAATGGATATGGACGCTTATATTACTTATTTTTCTATCCAATCAGAACGAAGTCAGATGCTTTTTATTTGCTGAATGTGATGATGAAACAAGTCAGCATGCGACCTATTGCTGCCAAAAGTTGTATGTATCATCCAAAACTACTTCGTGTCATTATGGCCCATGAAATGACTCCAGAGGTTGAACGCAATTATCAACTATGTGTATTGCATGGAACGAGTGATGAACACTTTATCCAGTGGTTGGTTGAATCTATTTATCCATTGTCGTTTTTAACGAAAAAGAATCGCTGTTTCACTATAGAATCGGTAGCATTATTATGCCGAATGAAAGAATGTTTAGAATTAGAACTATCCGCTTGCACAGATGTGGAATCTGAGGAGTTCCATCAAAATCATTACTTAAAAGGCTTAGTGGACAAAGTCATTTGGTCGTCGCAGTCAAAAGTTGAATCTATAATAGAGGCTTCGTTGAAATCAGCCAATCGTGATGATGCCATTATTTTATTTGTACTAAGCAAAACGAATAGTAAACTACGATTTTCACAGTTCAATAAACTGTTAGAAAAAGATCCATTATCGTTAACGGCATTAGAGTATATTGAGAAATCAACTTCGAAAGTGTTTATCGAAGGTACGATTGATTATATAAAAGGAGTTGTAAGACCCGAAGTTTATGATTATATGAAGCAACATTCGACTTTGGTTTTACCTCCTCAATTCTTCGCGCTATCGAAATGGCATGAAGTTATTTTAAATAAGATGATTGAGTTTCAACTCATCGATTACGACTATATTTGGCAAGTGCTTCATTTTCCAGACCATTTAGTGCGCTTGAAAGTGATAGAATTATTAAAAACGCTAAAACTATTGAGTAAAAAAGAGGTGCGATTATTCTTATATCCTGTATATAAGGATGAAATGGACCGAGAATTAAAAGATGAATTCGAAAAAATTGTATGGCAACGATAATGTTTAGAAAGGAAGATTGAATGGCAAGTGAATTAATTGAAAGTAAACTAAAGAATCTTCCTGATTTACCAGGTTGTTATATTATGCGAAATGCTAATGATGATATTATTTATATCGGGAAAGCGAAAAATCTAAAAAATCGTGTTCGCTCTTATTTTAGGGGCGCCCATGATACCAAGACGGAAAAATTAGTGAGTGAGATTCACCATTTTGAGTATATTGTGACAAAGACAAATAAAGAGTCTCTCTTACTTGAAATTAACCTGATTAAGAAATATCAACCGCACTACAATATTAAGTTAAAACAAGGTACGATGTATCCTTACTTAAAAATTACATCTGAGAAAGACCCACAACTCGTGATTTCTCATAAGGTAGAAAAGGATGGGGGGATTTATTTTGGCCCTTATCCAAATGTCACTGCAGCAACAGGAACGCAGCAACTCATCCAGAAAATCTATCCACTTCGTAAATGTGGGAAGAATGAAACACGAGCTTGTTTCTACTACCATCTAGGACAATGTATTGGTTGTTGTGATCATGAAGTTTCAAAAGAAGAGTATGATGCGCAAATCAAGAAAATCCAACGATTCTTAAACGGAGATGTGAAGACGATTAAAGATGATTTGACTTCGAAGATGAATGAAGCTTCCGAAAGACTCGATTTTGAAAAAGCAATGGATTATCGTGATCAAATTAAGTACATCGAAGCAACTGTCGAAAAACAAAATATTATGAATGCGGACTTTACGAATCGTGATGTGTTCTCTTATGTTGTGGATCGTGGATGGATTTCAATCCAAGTCTTCTTACTCAGACAGTCGACGATTATTAAACGTGAAGCAGCGATGTTTCCGATTTATGATCAGATAGAAGATGAAGTCCTATCATTTATCATTCAGTTTTACGAAGACCAAAACCATATTCTTCCGAAAGAAATCTTGGTTCCAGAAGCGATTGATCAAGAACTATTATCAGAAACGCTTGGTGTGAAGGTGATGACACCAAAACGTGGCTCTAAGAAACGAATGTTAGACCTTGCTACTCAAAATAGTGAGATTTCATTGAATGAAAAATTCAGAAGAGAAGAGCAAAGTCAGTTGAAGACAAAAGGTGCCTTGGAAGAACTCTCAGAAGCATTAGGGTTAGAAAAAGTATCAGTGATTGAATCATTTGACCATTCGAATATTCAAGGAACCAATCCAGTATCTGCGATGGTGGTCTTTAAGGATGGAAAACCAGACAGGAAGAATTACCGTAAGTTTAAAGTGAAGACTGTTGTCGGAAGTCACGAATTTGCGACGACACAAGAAGTTATTCGTAGACGTTATTCAAGATTATTGAGAGAAGGAGCTAGACTTCCAGATTTGATCTTAATGGATGGTGGTAAAATCCAAATGAGAGCTGCTATTGAAGTTTTAGAAGATGAATTAGGTCTAGAGATTCCGGTATGTGGAATGGTGAAAAATGAAAAACATAAAACCGCTACATTACTCTATGGTGAAGACTATAAGGAGATCGATTTAGATAGAAAAGGGCAAGCGTTCCAACTGATTCAACGTGTGCAGGAGGAAGTTCACAGATTTGCGATTACGTTTCATAGACAAGTGCGAAGTAAAAATACATTTGCTTCGAAATTGGAAATGATTGATGGTGTCGGTCCGCAAACAAGAAAGAAACTATTGCGTCATTTTAAAACGATAACAGCAATGAAACAAGCCAGTCTTGAGGAGTTACAAATCTATCGGAATTTCCGAAAGAGTAGCCAGAAATATTCTTGAAGAACTAGGTAAATAACTATATATTATTTCAAAATGAAACAGGTTGTAAAATCTGTTTCATTTTTATTTTGTTTTTCAAGCTTTTATTCATTGTGTTTTAAAGGGGAGTATGGTATCGTTCACTATGTTGAAAAAATAAACAAAAGGTGGTTAAACCAATGAAAAAATGGATGAAAGCTGGTTTCGTTGCTGTGGCTACATTATTAGCAGCATGCGGAGCAAACACGACTAAAACACAAGAAACAACTGTATCAGTTTCTGAGGCGCAAGCAAACTGGGACAAAATTGTTGAATCAGGTGTCATTAAAGTATCAACTGCAGGTACTTTATATCCACAATCATTCCATAATGATAAGAACGAATTAACTGGTTATGATGTGGAAATTATGAAGGAAGTTGCGAAACGCTTAAACCTTAAAGTTGAATTTACTGAAATGGGTGTTGACGGAATGTTAACAGCTTTAGACAGTGGTATGACAGATATCGCAAACTACTCAATTGAAGAAGGTGCGAAAAACTTCGACGCATACTTACACACTACACCACATAAGTACTCATTTACATCAATGGTTGTTCGTGGTAGCGACAACTCAGGAATTTATTCTTGGGAAGATGTGAAAGGTAAAAAAGCTGCAGGTGCTGCAAGTACAAACTACATGAAGATTGCTAAAAAACTTGGTGCTGAATTAGTAGTTTATGACAACGTAACGAATGACGTATATATGTCTGATTTAGTAAACGGCCGTACAGACGTAATCATTAACGATTATTACTTACAATCAATTGCAGTTGCTTTTGCTAAAGACAAATATGACATCAAGATTAACGAAGGAGTATATGCTAACCCATATAGCTCTAGTTTCTCAATTTCACTAAACAACACTGTATTACGTGATAAATTCAATGAAGCAATGGACGCGATGAAGAAAGATGGAACGTTGAAAAAAATCTCTGAACAATTCTTCGCTGGACAAGATGTAACAGAACCTAAAGATTTCAAAACAGAAAAAATCGATATTTCAGATGTAGACTAATATGTTAAATAAAATCTTTGATATTAATATTGCGATTAATAACTTTTGGTTTATTCTTAGTGGATTGGGATATACATTAGGAGTCGCGTTAACGAGTTTTGTATTCGGAACGATTTTAGGATTCGTTCTTGTTTTAATGAGACGTTCAAGATTCCGTTTATTAAGATGGGTTGCGACATTTCATGTTTCCTTTATGCGCGGAACGCCAACTTTAGTATTTCTATTTTTGCTGTATTTCGGTTTACCTTTCCTAAAAATTACATTACCGGCTTTAGTCTGTGCGCTCCTTTGCTTTAGTATTGCAAGTAGTGCGTATATTTCTGAAGTATTGCGTTCGGCAATGGATGCAGTCGATAATGGCCAATGGGAAGCAGCGATGTCTCTTGGAATGAGTTATCGACAAACATTGCAAAAGGTCATCGTTCCACAAGCATTTCGAATCGCCATTCCACCATTAAGTAATGTGTTACTAGATATGATTAAAGGATCGTCTCTTGTTGCGATGATTTCACTACCTGACATTTTCCAAAATGCGAAAATTGTGGGTGGACGTGAGCAAAACTATATGACGGTTTATATTTTGGTGGCGATTATGTACTGGGTAATTTGTTTGCTTTTCGAGCAAGGTCAACGATATTTGGAAAAGAAAATGGCACTTTAATAGAAATACGTAAAGAGAACTGTGTAAGAGCAGTTCTCTTTTTTTATAAAAACGTTGAAACTATTTGAAGTATAGCCATTTCTTCGATAAAATGAATAGGACTCAAAAGAACAATGGTTATCGGAAAGGAAACTTATGAATACAAAGACTATTTGGGAGCAACATGGCTTCCACACATTAACACCGATACAAGAAAAGACACAAGAGCTGATCAAAGAAGGAGTAGATGTTGTAGCTATCTCACCAACAGGTACTGGGAAAACTTTAGCGTATGTCGTTCCTATTTTGGAGCGAGTAAAAGCGGATAAAACGCTACAAGCTTTGATTGTGGCTCCTTCTCAAGAATTAGCTCAACAAATTGGTGCAGTTATTAGAGAATGGAAAACACCTGAAATTCGTGTGCAAGTTTTAGCAGGTGGGGCAAACGTTAAACGACAAGTTGAGAAGTTAAAAGAAAAACCAGAAATCGTTGTAGGGACACCAGGACGATTACTCGAATTATCTAAACTTCGTAAATTAAAGCTACATCAAGTAGAACTGCTTGTATTAGATGAGGCGGATTATTTACTCGATCCTGAGCAATTGAATAACACGAGAGAACTTGTGAAGAAGCTTCCTTCTGAAAGACAAGTGCTTTGCTTCTCCGCGACAAAGAATAAGAATTTAGAAGAAGTGAATAAATGGATTAATATACTCCCGACATTTATTGAAGTGTCAGAGAGTAACGCTAACCTTTCGAATGTCACTCATGGATATATCGAGTGTCCGACAAGAAAGCGTGATGAAGTACTAAGAAAGCTAGCTTTCTCGGAAAATGCGAATCAGGCATTAGTTTTCGTTAATTCGATTGCAAATGCAGCATTACTTGGCGAGAAGTTAGCGTACCATCAAGTTCCAGTTGCACTTTTATCAAGTGATGCTCATCAAACGGAACGTAAGAAAGCTATCGACTTATTTAAGAAGGGGCAGATTCCATTCTTACTTAGTACCGATGTCGCACAGCGTGGTCTTGATATTGAAGATTTACCAATTGTCATTCATTATGATATTGCAGATTCTACGGAGCAATATACCCACCGTTCTGGACGTACAGGACGTATGGGAAAAGAAGGCTTAGTACTTAGTCTCGTAAATGACCGCGAACTAAGAGACTTGAAGAAGGTTGCAGGAAAACATAAACTAGTTCAGTTTGAACTATATTCAGGACAATTAAAACCAGTCACACAACCGAAAAAGAAAGCAGTAAGTTCTAAGAAACCAACTCAGAAACGAAAGAAGGGGAATAAGAATGGAAATCATCGAGGATTTAAAAAGTCAAATTAGTTTTTTTGGATTCGAAATGACGGATGCTGATAGCTTAGTGGCTTTGGAAAAAGGGGAGCAAACTTTTGTACTCTATTGGGCTAAAGATGGTTTCGTTCTATTTGAAACTTCAAAAGAAGGTGTATGGAGAGCGAATAGACCAATCGTTATCCCTTCAGAACGCATTCAAAAGGTTTCCATGGAGAAGAGACTTTTAGGAAATCCCAAATTAACATTGCAATATCTTGATAAAGAGGAAACTTATGTCTTACCTATGAAATGTGGATTTCATCAAAATCAAAAAGTAGAAGTCAAGAAACTCATGAATACAATAGAAGGATTAAAAGGGTAGTTGTATGGATATCATTAGTTCACCTAAAAATGAAAAAATTAAAGATCTTGTCAAACTTCAGACTGCAAAAGGTCGTAAGAAAGCAGGGATGTATCTTCTTGAAGGAGAGCATCTCGTAGAAGAAGCGATTAAAGAGAAAGCTCCGATGGAATTGATTTTGGTTACTAGTAATCGTCTTGAAGACTACCAAAATCTGTTAGCTCATACTGATGTACAGGTGATAGTTGTCTCTCCAGATGTCTTTCATAAGTTATCAATGACGGAAACCACTCAAGGGGTTTTAGCAGTTGTGAAGATTGTTAAACAGGAGTCATTGCCTTATAGCGGTCGCTTCATTGTGTTAGATGCAGTTCAAGATCCAGGGAATTTAGGAACGATTGTGAGAACGGCTGATGCTGCTGGATTTGATGCGGTTGTATTAGGAACAGGAACGGTTGATTTATATAACGATAAAGTTCTTCGATCCATGCAAGGAAGCCATTTCCATATCCCGGTTTTTCAAGCGGATTTGAAAGATTACTTGCCAACGCTTAAAGATAAAGGTGTGCAAGTAGCAGTAACGGCATTGCACCGTGATTCAAAAGATTACACTATCTTACAAGGAGCAACGGATGTAGCCATCGTCGTTGGTAATGAAGGGCAAGGCGTCTCTGATGACGTGATTGATTTAGCGGATGTTGTAGTGACGATTCCAATGTTTGGGAAAGCAGAGTCGCTGAACGTCGCTATTGCTTCGGCACTATTAATGTATAAAACGAAAGAGAAGAAGAAGTAACAATGGATAATAGACCAAATCCAATGGGGAGAAAACGTCCCATTCTTGAAACGGTTAGAAATATGACCATTATTTTCTTTGCCTTAAGTGCGATTGCAGCATTATATAATTTTGCCTTAGCAGTAAGAGTGCTAATCATGGCAGTAGTGATGTTCGTTATCTATATCTGCATGTTTTTATCTAAAAAGAAGAAAACAGATGACAAAGAAAAAGAAACAGAAGAGTTGTAATAAAGCTGTAAAATCAATTGACAGAATGTTCGTCTTTAGGTATACTAATTTAGTACTGTTTCAGTAGCTCAGCAGGATAGAGCATTCGCCTTCTAAGCGAACGGTCGGGGGTTCGAATCCCTCCTGAAACGCTAAATTATAAAGAGTATTATCGGATTTATTTCGATAATGCTCTTTTTTTATTTTTGCTTAGTGAAAATAAAGTAAGAAAAGAGACATATTGTGAATACAGAACCTTAGATTGTGAATTTTTTCATTCTGTTTCAAAAAAATAGTACAGCGAAACGCGCTGTTATAATACATCTTTCACAACTTTTAACACTTTAAAATCGCGATTATAGCAATATTTAACAAAATCTTTGTATTTTTTTACACTTAAGTATTGCAACTAATTTTTATTGTGTTATAATATTCATGTAGATAGCTGTTATAAGTTTCACAACCAATTATCTAAGGAGGAAAAATTTATGGAACAATGGAACGGTTTCAAAGGTAAAGTATGGAAAGAAGAAGTTAACGTCCGTGACTTTATCCAAGAAAACTACACACTTTATGAAGGAGACGACAGTTTCTTAGCTGGACCTACTGAAGCTACTAAAGCTTTATGGGCACAAGTAATGGACTTGAACAAACAAGAACGTGAAGCTGGTGGTGTCTTAGACATGGACACTAAAGTTGTATCAACAATCACTTCACATGGTCCTGGTTACTTAAACAAAGATTTAGAAACAGTTGTTGGTTTCCAAACTGAAAAACCATTCAAACGTAGCTTACAACCATTTGGTGGTATCCGTATGAGTGAACAATCAGCTGAAGCTTACGGATTCAAGATTGACGAAGAAATTTCTCGTATCTTCCGTGACTGGCGTAAAACTCACAACCAAGGTGTATTCGATGCTTACACTCCAGAAATGCGTGCAGCTCGTAAATCAGGTGTTATCACAGGTTTACCAGATGCTTACGGACGTGGACGTATCATCGGTGACTACCGTCGTGTAGCTTTATACGGGGTTGATCGTTTAATCGCTGAAAAACAAAAAGACTTCGCTAACATTGGCGATGGCACTATGTCAGACGATGTAATTCGTTTACGTGAAGAAGTTTCAGAACAATACCGTGCATTATTAGAATTAAAAGAATTAGGTAACATCTACGGATTCGATATTTCTAAACCAGCTTCTAACGCTCGCGAAGCTTTCCAATGGTTATACTTAGGATACTTAGCAGCTATTAAAGAACAAAATGGTGCGGCTATGTCTCTTGGACGTACTTCAACATTCTTAGATATCTATGTACAACGTGACTTAGAAAACGGAACATTAACTGAAGAACAAGCACAAGAACTTGTTGACCACTTCGTTATGAAATTACGTTTAGTTAAATTCGCTCGTACACCAGAATACAACGCATTATTCTCAGGAGACCCAACTTGGGTAACAGAATCAATCGCCGGTGTTGGTGAAGACGGACGTCCATTAGTAACTAAGAACAGTTTCCGTTTCTTACACACATTAGTAAACTTAGGACCAGCTCCAGAACCAAACTTAACAGTTCTATGGTCAACTCGTTTACCAGAAAACTTCAAATTGTTTGCAGCTAAAACTTCTATTAATACATCTGCAATCCAATATGAAAACGATGATGTAATGCGTCCAGAGTGGGGCGACGACTACGGAATTGCTTGCTGTGTATCTGCTATGCGTATCGGTAAACAAATGCAATTCTTCGGTGCTCGTGCTAACTTAGCGAAAACATTATTATATGCGATCAACGGTGGTATCGATGAAAAATCTAAAGCACAAGTTGGTCCTAAATATCAACCAATCACTTCAGAATACTTAGATTACGATGAAGTAATGGCTAAATACAACGACATGATGGAATGGATCTGTGGTTTATACTTAAACACATTAAACATCATCCACTACATGCATGATAAATACAGCTACGAAAGAATTGAAATGGCATTACATGACACTGAAATTCTACGTACAATGGCAACTGGTATCGCTGGATTCTCAGTAGCAGTTGACTCATTATCAGCTATTAAATATGCGAAAGTTAAACTATTCGTGACGAAGATGGCGTTGTTGTTGACTATGAAGTAGAAGGCGACTTCCCTAAATATGGTAACAACGATGATCGTGCTGACGAAATCGCTGTTTGGTTATTGAAAGAATTCATGACTAAAGTTAAAAAACATAAAACTTACCGTAATGCTAAACATACAACTTCTATCCTTACAATTACTTCTAACGTAGTTTATGGTAAGAAGACAGGTAACACTCCTGATGGACGTCGTGCTGGCGAACCATTTGCACCAGGTGCTAACCCAATGCATGGTCGTGACACACACGGAGCTTTAGCTTCATTATCATCAGTTGCTAAAGTACCTTACAAATATGCATTAGATGGTATCTCAAATACATTCTCAATCATTCCTAAAGCTTTAGGACGTGAATTAGATGTACAAGAAGAAAACTTAGTTGCTATGTTAGATGGTTATGCTTCTAAAGGTGGTCACCACTTAAACATCAACGTATTCAACCGTGATACATTATTAGATGCTATGGAACACCCAGAAGAATACCCACAATTAACAATTCGTGTATCTGGTTACGCAGTTAACTTCATTAAATTAACTCGTGAACAACAATTAGACGTAATTAACCGTACAATGCACGAAAGCATGTAATCTTAAAGTGTGAGGTCGACTGTTCTGAAATAGACCAAACTAGATTGCTGAAATTAAGAAAACGGATGGGCAAAATCGTCCATCCGTTTTTTAATCGAAATGGCCCTAAAGGACACGAATTGTGATATACTAGAAGAGAAAAGATAGAGGAATAATGATGAGTGAACCAGTAACTGGATATATTCATTCTACAGAGAGTTTTGGTTCTGTAGACGGACCAGGTATCCGTTTTGTAACCTTCATGCAAGGTTGCCGTATGCGTTGTGAGTTTTGTCATAACCCAGATACTTGGAATATTGGGGGCGGTCATCCGATTACTTCTCAAGAATTACTCGATCAAGCATTGCAATATCGTGCATTCTGGGGACGTAAAGGTGGCGTAACGGTCAGCGGAGGAGAGCCTTTATTGCAAATTGATTTCTTAATCGATTTCTTTAAACGCTGTAAGAAAGCTGGAGTACACACAACATTAGATAGTTGTGGAATGCCATTTACGTATGACGAACCATTCTTCTCAAAATTCGAAGAGTTATTAGAATATACGGATCTTATTTTATTAGATATTAAGCATATTGATGATGAACAACATAAGAAATTAACAGGATGGACGAATAAAAATATTCTTCAACTAGCAGAGTATTTATCAGATAAAGGACAACCAGTATGGATTCGCCACGTGTTAGTTCCAGAACGTTCAGATTATGATGAATATCTTATCCGATTAAGTGATTTTGTTGCTGGATTGAAGAATGTTTTAAAATTCGAAATCTTGCCATATCATAAATTAGGTGTTTATAAATGGAAGAACCTAGGAATTCCATATAAATTAGACCATATTGAACCACCAACACAAGAGCGTGTGGATAATGCTCGTCGTATTTTAAGAACAGACGAATATAAAGGTTATTTAAACGCATAATAGAAGAACTGTTATAGTGTAAAAGCTATAACAGTTCTTTTTTTCTAGAAATCTTAGAAATAATGCATTATCTATTGGTTTTAAGTGATAATTATGTTAAAATTGTCAATGTAAATTTAGATAGAGAGAGGCCAAATTATGAGTAAATTATTAGTTTTCGGACATCAAAATCCAGATACAGACGCAATTACATCAGCAATTTCATATGCTTACTTATTACGTCATTTAGGAGAAGATGCAGAAGCAGTTGCCCTAGGGACTCCAAATGAAGAAACACAATATGCTTTAGAATATTTCAAAAAAGAAGCTCCACGCGTGATTGGAGATGTTTCAGAAGAAACAAATCGTGTAGCATTAGTAGACCACAATGAAGTTCAACAAAGTGCTACAGGAGTTGAAAAAGTTGAAGTAGAATATGTTGTGGATCACCACCGTATCGCAAACTTCCAAACAGCAAATCCCATTATTCTACCGTGCAGAACCAGTAGGATGTACAAATACAATTCTTTATAAAATGTACAAAGAATATGGCGTAGATATTCCAAAAGATATCGCTGGATTAATGGTCTCAGCCATTGTATCAGACACATTATTATTCAAATCACCAACATGCACACAACAAGATATCGAAGCAGCAACAGACTTAGCAAACATTGCTGAAATCGATGTGAATGTATATGGTTTAGAAATGCTAAAAGCTGGTACAAACTTAGGAAATAAATCAGAAGATGATTTAATCGACTTAGATGCGAAATCATTCCCAATGGGAGGAGCAAACTTACGTATTGCGCAAGTAAACGTAGTGGATCCTGAAGAATTATTAGCACGTCGCGATGCATTAGAAGAAAGCATGCGTGTTGCAAATGATAAAAACGGATATGATACATTTGTATTTGTCATTACAAACATCTTAACAAGCGTCTCAACAGTATTAGTTGTTGGTGACCATTTAGATAAAGTGGCTCAAGCGTTTAACGCAAGCTACACAGACGGTGTACTAACACTACCAGGAGTTGTTTCTCGTAAGAAACAAGTTGTCCCACCTTTAACAGTGGCTTTTGAAGGATAAAAATTAACGGAGTGGGTGAGGAACATCCTTTAAGTCCTCCCCACTTTTTTAGTAAAGGAAAAGGAAAATGCGAAATCTATTACAGTTAGTGAAAGATGCGCTTGTACCACAATCTAAAAAAAGAGTGGACGATTTCTCTTGTAACGATAACGGTGCGTAATCTTTCAGTGATGAAGAAATTTTATACGCAAGTTTTAGGTCTTGTTGTACTGCAGGACTTTGATAACGAAATCCTTATTGGTCACAGTAGGGGTAGCGTTCCTTTGCTTCGCTTAGTTCAAGGTAAAGGAAGTAGAGATTCAATTCTAACAACGTACTACATCGGATTTAAGTTAACAAAACCATTCCAAATGGGCGAGCTCATTAATCGATTGGTTTTAGAAGAACAAACGATTACGGCTACAGGTTTTGATGGCTATACGGATAACTTTTATATCGTGGATCCTGAAGGGAATCGCTTGAAGTTTATGATTGAAAGCGAGAGTGGTTCTGAACTCCTTGATGAATATCTTGAAGGGACAGAAATGAATCGTTCGCTTCATGAGTTTATCGATGGAGTCGATGCGATGGCAGAAGAATTTCCACCAACCGCTAGCATCGCACAAGTGCACTATAATGTGTCCGATGTTGAAGAAACAGGAGCGTTTTTAACCGAAGCGTTTCTATTCAAGACTACCTATGATTATGTGACTCGTCGTAAGAATTTTAAAGTGAATCGAGATGGATACTCACTAGCGATTAATGCTTGGGAGTTCATTCCTCATTCACATCAAGATTTTTATGGAGTTTCTGAAATCGAATGGCGTGTTCCAAATATGCGAGAATTAGAAAATCTGGTGTTAAATTTGGAATCAAAAAATGTGCCATTTCATTATTATGATGCAGTGCTGAAAGTACCAACTGCAAATGGCATTCAATATTGTTTCAAAGTGGGTGATCATGTATGAGTTTTTTAAACCCATCTTCTTATCGTAAATATCGTAAAAACAAAATGATAAGGCATGTATTATCACTCTTAGCCGTTGTCATTTCTGGTTTTCTACAGGCGTTTACGCTAAAAGTATTTATTCAACCATCGAATCTTTTGTCTAGTGGATTCCTTGGAGTATCGATTTTAATGAATCAAATTGCAGAACTCTTTGGTGTCGAATTATCGATTTCTATGTTACTGATTATGCTCAATATTCCAGTTGCAATTTTATGCTACCGTGGAATCAGTGCACGATTTACATTTTATTCGATTCTACAAGTATTCGTAGGAAGTTTCTTTATTCGAGTATTGAATTTTGAACCACTATTTGTGGATGACACAATGCTGAATGTGATTTGGTGGTGTACTAAATGGTTTATATGTTTCACTAGCCTTGAAAGGAAATGCTTCTACTGGTGGAATGGACTTTGTGGCGTTATACGTTTCAAATCGTAATGGGAAAACCATCTGGCAAGAAGTCTTCCTATTTAATACAGCATTACTACTGATATTCGGTGCCTTATTTGGTTGGAAACATGCAGGTTATTCCATTATCTTCCAATATATTTCAACAAAAGTTATAAGCACCTTTCATCAACGTTATCATAAAGTGACGTTGCAAATTACAACTCGTTATGGTGAAGATGTCATGGATGCCTATTTGAAGACAGTTCGACATGGGATTTCGTGCGTGGAAGCCATTGGTGGATTTAGCAGAGAAAGAATGTATTTATTACATACTGTATTGTCTTCGTATGAAGTTATCGATGCGGTTGCCGTGATTAAGGAAGCGGATCCGCGGGCAATTATTAATCAAATTAGCACTGAAAACTTCTATGGACGATTCCATAGAGAACCAGAATAAGGAGGATTTTTATTGGAGAAATATTTAAACAAAGATACATTAAAATCCTTCATCTTGGTTACATTAGGTTGTTTCTTATTTTCATACACGGTTAACGCTTTTATTATTGCTAACCACTTTGGTGAAGGTGGGATTACTGGGGTTACTTTGTTAGGGTATTATACATTACAAATTGACCCAGCCTTATCCAACTTAATTTTGAATGGATTTTTATTAATCGTTGGTTATCGTTATCTTGAAAGAAAAACAATGATTTATACTGTGTTGGCAGTTATTGAATTACCAACTTTCATAAAAGTGACACAAGAATGGCCGGTATTCGTTCCAGAAAACCTAGTTGTTGCTGGTGTGGCAGCAGGAGTGTTGGTAGGTGTAGCATTAGGTCTTGTTATCCTAGGAAAAGGAACAACAGCAGGTACAGATATTATTGCAATGATGATGCATAAATATTTAGGATGGAGCGTATCCTCTTCACTACTAATGATTGACTTCATTATTGTAACACCACTTGCTCTTGTCATTGGTCTTGAAAAAGCTGTTCTCACATTAATCATGTTATTTATCGCAAGTAAAGTAATTAACTTTATTTTAGAAGGTTTTAATCCTCGTAAAGCGATTATGATCATTTCAGATAAATATGATGAAATTGGACAACGAATCCAAATGGATTTAGACCGTGGAATTACAGTGTTGGATGGACACGGTTTCTACTCAAAAGAGAAGCGACAAGTTTTATACGTTGTTGTAAGTCGACAACAATTGATGCCAGTTCAACGGATTATTCACGAGTATGATCCAGAAGCGTTTGTAATCATCACAGACGTGAATCAAGTTATTGGAGAAGGATTTACATTCTATCTTGATGATAACGGAAATAAATTACATCATTAAAATGTTTTTTGAAACTATCACTTCAATCAGAACATATTAATACTATTGAAGGAAATACAAGTGATCGTAATTATGACGAATCAAAAGTCGTTCGTAAATCTCATAGATTATCGGCACGATATATCATTGGATATGGTCGTCCTCAATATAAATAAAGTAAACCATAAAGCTAGTCCTCAGGGATTAGCTTTTTTTCTTTAACAATAGGGAATTGGAACCGATAAAAAACAATTTAAAAGTTAAGATTTCTTTAAGTGAGTGTATAGTTATGGTAAAATAGACTAAATCATAAAAGCGATTTAATTTAAATAAAGGAGGTAGCTTTATGGTAGGAATTATCATTGCAAGTCACGGTGAATTTGCAGATGGTATTAAACAATCAGGTTCAATGATTTTCGGAAATCAAGAAAAAGTTGAATCTGTTGTTTTTATGCCCAGCGAAGGACCTGAAGACTTACAAAGAAAACTGCGCGAAGCAGTTGAAAAGCTAGATACTGAAGAAATTCTATTTCTAGTAGACTTATGGGGTGGAAGTCCATTCAACCAAGCGAATATCTTGTTTGAAGAAGATCCAGAACACCGCGCAATTGTAGCAGGATTAAGCTTGCCGATGTTAATTGAATCATACGCTAGTCGTTTTTCAATGAATACATCTCATGAAATTGCAAAAGCAATTGCTCCAACAGCAATTGAAGGTGTAAAGATTCGTCCAGAATCTCTTCAACCTGAGGAGAAAAAAGAGGAGAAAGCGGAATCTGCTGCTCCAGTTTCAACAGGGGCAATCCCAGAAGGAACAGTTATCGGGGACGGTAAAATTAAATTTGTTCTAGCACGTGTGGATACTCGTCTATTACACGGACAAGTTGCAACAAGCTGGACAAAAGCTACAAACCCAAATCGTATCATCGTTGTTTCTGATAAAGTTGCAAAAGATGATTTACGTAAAAAATTAATCGAGCAAGCTGCTCCAACCGGAGTTCGTGCTCACGTTATTCCACTTAAGAAATTAGTGGAAGTGTATAATGACCCTCGTTTTGGGGATACAAAGGCATTATTATTATTCGAAACACCTCAAGAAGCTCTTGAAGTGATTGAACAAGGTGTTAAAATTGATGAATTGAATATTGGTTCAATGGCGCACTCAGTTGGTAAAGTTCAAATTAGTAATGCATTATCTGTTGACCAAGATGATGTAGAAACTTATAAGAAACTTCGTGACTTAGGCGTGAAGATGGATGTTCGTAAAGTAGTTTCTGACTCTCCAGCGGATATCTTTAAATTAATTGAAGCAAAGTCTAATGAAGGCTTAAAACTATAACATACAGATAGGAGATTATTATGGATTTTAATGCAATTCAAATTATTTTAGTCCTAATTGTCGCATTCTTAGCTGGTTTGGAAGGAATCTTAGACGCATTCCAATTCCATCAACCAATTATTGCATGTACATTGATTGGACTTGCAACAGGGCACTTAACGGAAGCTATTGTTCTTGGTGGTGCATTACAAATTATTGCACTTGCTTGGGCTAACGTTGGGGCTGCAGTTGCACCAGATGCTGCCTTAGCATCAGTAGCTTCAGCTATTATTTATATCAAAGGGAATGACTTCTCTGATGCTGGTCGTAACTTAGCGATTGGTACTGCAGTTACTTTAGCAACAGTTGGTCTTGTATTAACAATGGTTGTACGTACTTTAGCAGTTGGTTTAGTTCACAGAGCAGATGCTGCAGCTGAAAAAGGAGACTTCCGAGGAGTAGCCTTCTGGCACTATGTATCATTATCAATGCAAGGTTTACGTATTATGATTCCTGCTGGAGCACTTCTATTCGTTTCTTCAGAAGTGGTTCAAGGCTACTTAAAATTAATTCCAGAGTGGTTTGCAAATGGGATGACAATTGGTGGTAACATGGTTGTAGCTGTAGGGTTAGCAATGGTTATTAACTTAATGGCTTCAAAAGAAACATGGCCATTCTTCTTCATCGGGTTTGCAATTGCTCCTTTAAACGAATTAACTTTAATCGCTACAGGGGTTATCGCATTAAGCTTAGCATTTATTTATTTAAACTTATCAAACAACAGTGGAAATGGTTCAGCGGGTGGAAATTCTGGTTCAGGAGACCCACTTGGTGACATTTTAAATGACTATTAAGGAGAGTGAATGACATGACAGAGAAAAAAGTATCTTTAACGAAAAAAGACCGCTTAAGCGTTATGCTACGTTCACAATTCTTACAAGGTTCTTGGAACTATGAACGTATGCAAAATGGTGGTTGGGCATTCTCGCTTATTCCAGCATTGAAAAAATTATATCCAAATCCAGAAGATTCAAAAGCAGCGTTAAAACGTCACTTAGAATTCTTTAATACACACCCATATATTGCTTCACCAATCCTTGGGGTAACATTAGCCCTAGAAGAAGACCGTGCAAATGGGGCGCAAATCGATGATGCTACAATTCAAGGGGTTAAAGTTGGGATGATGGGACCTTTAGCAGGTATCGGTGACCCAGTATTCTGGTTTACAATTCGTCCTATTTTAGGAGCGATTGCTGCAGGGTTAGCTGCAACAGGTTCAATCATTGGACCATTGTTCTTCTTCATCGTTTGGAACTTAATCCGTATCGCATTCATGTGGTCTACACAAGAATTAGGATACCGTCAAGGTTCTGAAATCACAAAAGACTTATCAGGTGGTATTTTACAATCTATTACAAAAGTATCTTCAATCGTGGGGATGTTTGTAATGGGGATCTTAGTACAACGTTGGACAAGTATGAAATTCCCACTTGTCTTAACAAGTGTTTCGTTGAAACCAGAGCAATATATTCAATTACCTGGAGCAGATGACGTTGTTACTGGAGGCCAATTAGGAGATATTGTTACTAAATTACTAGGCGGTAAAACATTATCACCAGAAGCTGTGACAACACTTCAAGATAACTTAAACAAGTTGATTCCAGGGTTAGCAGCATTACTATTAACATTCTTCGTAATGTGGTTATTGAAGAAAAATGTAAAACCAATTTACATTATCTTTGGGCTATTTGCATTAGGTATTTTAGCTGGATTAACAGGAGTAATGGCTCCTTAATAGAGAGGACTGGAGAGTAGATTATGGTTGTATCGTTAAATACAAAAGCCATTTATAAAACAAAAGCAAACCTATTTAATGGGGGCTTTGGATATACCAATGGGGATATTCTGATTGGAGATCGTGCTTTTGAATTTTACAATCGTCAAAATCCAGAAAGCTATCTTCAAATTCCTTGGGAAGAAATTAAACTGGTAAGAGCTCATGTTATGTTTAAAGGGAAGTTTATTCGTGCGTATTTCATTGACACGAATTCCTCTAAACATTTCAGTTTGTATCTAAAGATTCTGGACGTACTCTAAAAGTGATGCGGGAATTTATTGGGAACGATAAAATCGTTAAGACAGAGCCGTTAATCAGTTTTAAAAAACTTTTCAAAAGATAAAGAAAAGGCGAATGTGTAAAACATTCGCCTTTTTATTTTTGCTGGATATAAGTAACAATAAATGGATAGTACTCTAATGAGATGTTTAAATCAACTTTATCATATATGATAAATTCTCCATCCGTTTGAGCTTTGATTGGTTCATTAATTTGAATACGTGCAGAAGTACAATTATATTTTTGTAAGTTATTAGGGAAAGTGCTTTAAAAGTGACTACCGTTCGTCAGAAATAAACGGGAAAAGGCTTTAAGAATCGTAAATCCCACTCACTTTTCGAGCAATCGACGACTTTCAAAATGAATGATTTCCTTGTTTGGGCTGTTGGGAACAAAACGAATTCCTCCACCGAAGTAGGAATGATTAAATGCTCCTACAAGCAGATTCTGCGTCACTGAGAAACTTTCACTGCTATTTAGAGTGATAATCGCATCAAATTCTTCACGCTCTCTAAATGCCTTTAAAATGGGTGTGAGATAAGATGCTTTTTTAATGCCGTTGGATTCAAGAACAGCTTGGCGTTGATGCTGATTTAGTTCGCAAATAGCCGCATCGATTCCAAAACCAAGTGAGTTTAAAGCAACGCCTGATTTATCTGAATATTTTTCATGGTAGGAGAGGAATTCTAAATCTACTGTTGGAGCTGTTTGAAGGTTCATGACAAACTGCTCAGCATCATGAATCAGATTCATTTCTCGTGAAAAGTCATTTCCCGTTCCTGCTGGTAAATAGGAAAGTGGGACAATGAGATGATGTTGTTTCAAATATTGTAAGGCTTCATTCAGTGTCCCATCTCCACCAATAATGACGACTTTAGTGTGCTCATTTCTTTCTGGTAAATGCTTTTCAAGAAGCTCAGGTAGTTCACCAGCTCTTTGTGTTTGGAATAGCTTAAAATGGATACTATGTTTTGTACAAGCTTCCACAATTTGATTAATTTGAAGTTGTCCGGAATGACTTCCAGACATTGGATTCCCAAAAATAAATAAATTCATGATTAACATCCTTTCAATTGCCACTATTATAGCATAAAAGTAGTGGAAATAGAGTGCAATTTTTTCGGAATGCCGTATAATAGAGACGAGGTGAAAGTATGGCAAATGATTTTTTTGAACACGTATTAAATCCAACTTGGAAGAATTTACCTAGTGAGTCGAAAGAAGTTGTCTTTCGAAATGTATTAAGATATTTTGTAAATCCAATGTCGACGATTGAAAACTTAAGAAGTGTCAAATTTGAATTTGGTGGAATCACTAATGAAACTTTTGAAGTCACGATTGATGGAAGAGAGTTTGTATTCGTTCCTGGTCAAAATGAGGTTATTTTAGGCTGGGATAGCGGATTGTCAGGCCTTTCTGGTCTTGACTGTAGTGAAGAACGTCAAGAGCTTCGTTTTGCCTTTAAACGTTATTTAAATCAACATCTAACTGGCTTTATGTTCCTCAATCAAGATGTTCAAGAAAAAGATTTATCGAGTGAAAAATTGACGACTCAAATCGTTGAAGATGGCATCAATTTAATGACGTCAGACTTAAGAAAAGTAAATATTCCTGCAATGTTAGTCGAAAAGAAACCAAATTTTGTAGGACTACGCTTTATTGGAAACTATTCAGTGGTTACTGGGCAACTAACAGGTGCTGAGGAACCTTCACCTGAAACCCTCGAGATTTTAGAAGAAGCGGTGACTCCAGATAATTCAATGGAAGCTTTATTCCAAGATTTTCCAAGAGCGGTACGTGTAGATCGGTATTTTATGCAACAAGACATTAAGAATCCTGATAATTTTGCTTGCTACGTTGCAGATCCGGTAGGATACGAAGAAGCTCGTAAAGAAATTGAACGGACTGGTATGGGCCTCTTAAACGAAGATGAGTGGGAGTATTGCTGCGGCAGTGGTACTCGTCGTCTCTTTAAATGGGGAACTCAGTTGCATCGTTCCCTTATTCAAGATGAAGAGAATTCTCCTTTATGGAATGAAAATATGTTTGGGTTGGAAATCGCAAATGCGGAATTTGGCCCAGAATTAATCGAGGGTAGACCTTATACAAAAGGAGCGTGGCTTGAAGAAAACTTCAAAGCGCCAGTATTAAATTTATTGCCATTGTCGTCTTATTATTCGGTGAATTTACCGTTATTAGTCGATCCTAATGGGCATCTTGCAGCAGGCTATTACTGCGCAAGACGTGCGATTCGAATTGAAATGTAATGATGAAATCAGTCACAGTGGTGGCTGATTTTTTAAATATTTATTAAAGTCAAAAAAAGTCAAATAAAATTATTGACCTTTTCTGACTAAAGGTGTATACTTTAATCATGGTCAAGAGACCACAAAAGGAGGAATGAAGATGAATATTGAAAAAATGACTACAACAATGCAACAAGCATTAGGCCAAGCGCAACAAATTGCGATGGTACGTAAACATCAAGAAATTGATATTCCTCATTTATGGAAAGTATTTATGGAACCAAATCACTTTGCTAGAAATTTATATAGTGATTTACAAGTGAATGATAAAGAATTTGAGGAATTAATTGATAAAGAATTAGACCGTATTTCTGTAGTGGAAGGACAAAATGTCCAATATGGTCAAAGTATGAGTCAAAACTTATATCGACTCTTTACAGAAGCTGAAAAGATTAGAGAAAGCTTTAAAGACGATTACTTATCTACAGAGGTAGTTGTACTTGCGTTGATGGAATTACAAAATCATCCGTTGACTCGTTATTTAGTACAACATCACGTAACAAAAGAAAATTTGAGAGCTCGAATTGAAGAGCTAAGAGGGGGAGAACGTGTGACTAGTCAAAATCAAGAAGAACAATATGAAGCATTATCAAAATATGCACGTAATTTAAATGAAGCTGTTCAATCTGGTAAACAAGATCCAGTCATTGGACGTGACGAGGAAATTCGAGATGTGATTCGTATTTTATCTCGTAAAACAAAAAATAACCCTGTTTTAATCGGGGAACCTGGTGTTGGTAAAACGGCTATCGTTGAAGGATTAGCGCAACGTATCGTTAAAAAGGACGTACCGGAAAACTTAAAAGACAAATTAATCTACTCATTAGATATGGGGGCTTTAATCGCGGGAGCAAATACCGTGGTGAATTCGAAGAACGTTTGAAAGCCGTTCTCAAAGAAGTAACAAAATCAGAAGGACGCATCATCTTATTTATTGATGAAATCCATACTATCGTCGGTGCTGGTAAGACAGAAGGCTCAATGGATGCTGGTAACTTACTAAAACCAATGTTGGCTCGTGGTGAGTTACATTGTATTGGAGCCACAACTCTTGACGAATACCGTGAAAACATGGAAAAAGACAAAGCGTTAGAACGTCGTTTCCAAAAAGTGCTTGTGCAAGAACCAACTGTTGAAGATACGATTTCAATTCTTCGTGGATTGAAAGAACGTTTCGAAATCCACCACAGTGTAAACATTCACGATAGTGCGTTAGTAGCTGCTGCGACTTTATCAAACCGCTATATCACTGACAGATTCTTGCCAGATAAAGCGATTGACTTAGTCGATGAAGCCTGTGCAACGATTCGTGTTGAAATGAACTCAATGCCAACCGAACTAGATGCAGTGACACGTCGTTTGATGCAACTTGAAATCGAAGAACAAGCGTTGAAGATGGAAAAAGATGACGCTTCTCAAAAACGTCTTGCTATTTTACAAGAGGAATTAGCGGAACAACGTGAAAAAGCCAATAACCTCAAAATGAAATGGGAAATCGAAAAAGAAGAAGTCAATAAGATCCGTAATAAACGTGAAGAAATCGATCATGCTAAACGTGAATTAGAACAAGCAGAAGCAGACTACAACCTTGAAAAAGCTGCTGAACTTCGTCACGGTCGTATTCCAGCTCTAGAACATGAGTTAAAAGAACTAGAAGACCAAAATAAAGCGAATGCTGAAAGCACACAACGTCTCGTTCAAGAATCAGTAACTTCTGAAGAAATTGCACGAGTTGTTGGACGCTTAACGGGTATTCCAGTAACTAAACTAATGGAAGGCGAACGTGAAAAACTTCTTCACTTAGAAGATATTCTTCATGAACGTGTCATTGGTCAAGATGAAGCCGTACAAAAAGTGGCTTCAGCAGTACTTCGTTCTCGTGCAGGGTTGCAAAATCCTAGCCGTCCAATCGGAAGCTTCCTATTCCTTGGACCTACTGGGGTTGGTAAGACAGAACTTGCTAAAGCTCTTGCAGAAGATTTATTCGATTCAGAAGACCATATGGTTCGTATCGATATGAGTGAATATATGGAAAAACATTCAGTGTCTCGTTTAGTGGGAGCTCCTCCAGGATATGTTGGATATGAAGAAGGAGGCCAATTAACAGAAGCTGTTCGTCGTAATCCTTATACAATCGTTCTTTTAGACGAAATTGAAAAAGCACATCCAGATGTATTTAATATCTTGTTACAAGTATTAGACGATGGACGTTTAACGGATTCTAAAGGACGAGTAGTAGACTTCAAGAATACAGTGATGATTATGACAAGTAATATTGGTTCACAATTCTTACTTGAAACACAAGGGGATACAATCGATGAAGAAACTCGTACGGCAGTAGAGGGTGTTCTAAAAGCAACTTTCAAACCAGAGTTCTTAAACCGTATCGACGAAACAATCTTCTTCACACCACTTTCTAAAGACAATATTCGTGGTATCATTACGAAGATGTTGAACCAATTAGCAGTTCGTGTGGAAGACCAAGAAATCGTCTTAAGCTTCACTGATGAATTGAAAGATTGGATTGCAGATAATGCGTATAATCCAGTGTATGGTGCTCGTCCAATTGCGCGTTACATCCAACGTGAAATTGAGACACCACTTGCAAAAGAAATCATTCGTGCAAGCATCCTTCCAGGAGACCAAGTGAAATGTGATTTAGGAATCGATCATGTGACATTCGAAGTCATCGGAAAGAATGAATAATAAGCAAAAAGAAAACGCAATGGGCATTTGTCCATTGCGTTTTTTGTGTTTTATTTATCTTCTTGAACGCGACGTTTTCTAACTCCCCAGAATTGGAAGTAGTCAGTACGGATAGCACCGTTATAGAGTTTACGTTTTTTCGTCGCTTTTTGTCCGTAATGATCTTCGAACGTCAAGTCACTCGTTAAGATGTACTTACTCCAAGTTGTCAGTGGAGCATACGTTTCACCCATCTGTTTATAGATGGCTTGAGCTTGTTCTTCAGAAAGAAGACGGTCTCCGTATGGTGGGTTTGCCACGATAATTCCATTTTCTTTCTTAGTACGGAAGTCCTTTAATTGCATTTGCTTGAATTCGATTTGATCTGCAACACCTGCTTTAATGGCATTTTGTTTCGCAATTTCAATCATAGAACCATCAATATCGGCACCAAGAATATCAAGTTGAAGTTCAGTGCGGATTTCTTTTCTAGCTTCCTCTCTGACTTTATCGAAGACACCAGGAGTAAAGAAAGTCCATTTTTCAGCGGCAAATGAACGATTCAATCCAGGAGCAATATTCTTACCGATAAGAGCGGCTTCGATTGGAATCGTACCAGAACCGCAAGTAGGGTCGTAGAACGGTTTGTCTGGGATACCAGCTTGTTAGCATGACAAGAGCAGCAGCCATGTTTTCTTTTAATGGTGCGCCACCTTTTTCTGTACGGTAGCCACGCTTAAAGAGGCTTGTTCCACTTGTGTCGATTGTAAGTGTCACAACATCTTTTAAAATAGCCACTTCGATAGGATAGAGGGCACCAGACTCAGGTAAGTGAGTACGACGGTGGTAAGCCTCGCTTAAACGATTGACAATCGCTTTTTTAACGATCGATTGGCAGTTAGGGACACTGTGAAGCGTTGATTTCACAGATTTACCTGATACCGGGAATTCCGCATCGACTGGAAGAATTTTCTCCCAAGGAATCGCCTTTGTTTGTTCAAAGAGCGAGTCGAATGTTTTTGCAGTGAATTGTCCCATAATGATTTTGATGCGATCGGCTGTACGAAGCCAAATATTGGTGCGGGCAATATCGTAATCATCACCTTCAAAGAAGGCTTTTCCGTTTTCTACTTGAACGTCGTAACCCATGTTGCGTAATTCTTTACCAACAAGAGCTTCGATGCCTGCAGCAGCAGTTGCTACTAATTTATATTTTGTCATAGATTTCTCCTTTATTCGTAAAAAGAGGAGTGGACACAAGGCCACACTCCTTACAATTCGCTAAAATCCTGAAGTAAACTTCTGTAAGCCATGTTCTGTTCCATTTAATAGCAGGATCTATTAAATTTCAGTAATCATCTGTCTACACATCATGTGTCTCTTTTTTCGTTCATTTCCTAATAAGAGTGCCCCTACCATAAGTTTGGGTTGCTCGCTCGAGGGGTTTACCGCGTTCCACCAATTCCGTTTCCAAAATTGCTTCGTCACTGTGGCACTTTCAAGAATACTAGAGCATAGCATTGCCGTAGCTCGTTTTTCTGCCGTCAACCTAAAGTTGCCTTAGCTTATTGTTTCGCTAAGCACGATCACTACAAGCGTCTCAGCCTGTGCGAGCATGGACTTTCCTCAGCAAATTAATGCCGCGATTACTCAAAGTTTACTAAATTTAAAAAAGTTCGTTATATCAAATATGATATATTAATAGTTATTATCGCGTACTGGTGTAATCACGCGTGTTTTGTAGAAATCATCATCGTCTTCTGCAACATCTTGAGAAGGAGAAGAGTAGTTGTCTTCTTCTAATTTAGAATCGAAAACGTGTTTTTCTAAGTTTGATAAATCGTTTTAAGATATCGAAAGTTTGTAACTCCTGATGAAGATACATTGCTTGAACGGTTTGTTTTAGAAACTGTAGCTTGACGTGAGAGTTCATCTACTTTAGTTAATAAGCGTTCGTTTTCAGCTTGTAAGAAGCTGATTTCTTTTTGGAATGTGTCATAATCACGAATAATTAAATCTAAAAATGCGTCGACTTCTTCAATGTCGAAACCTCTGAATGAGCGTTTGAATTGTTTTTGTAAAATATCTTTTGTACTTAATGAAATACGTGCCATAATTGCTTTCCCCTTTTTTAATCAGTCAAATAGTCATTAATTAATTTATCTTCTTAATGATACTAAAATCCATGCAAAAATACAAATAGGATAGGGTTATTTTTAGTTATTTTTAATGAAATTTGTTATAATTTTTAAAAAATACAAGTAAAGAAGAGGGTTAACATGAACTGGTTAGAAGTCACAGTAAATACGCATTCTGAGAGCGTCGAAGTCGTAAGTTCGATTTTAATTGAATTAGGATCAAAAGGAGTTTCGATTGATGACCCTCAAGACTATTATCAATTAACAGATGAACAATTAGAGTGGTTGAAAGTACAACAAAAAGACTTATATGAAACGGATACCGTGATTGTGAAGGGCTATTTCCAACCAAGCCAATGGACTGAAGAAGCCAAAACGCAATTAGACGAACAATTGAAAGAACTTGAAAGCTACGGTCTACAAACAGGACCTTTAACCGTTCGTGTTAGTGAAGTTGGAGAAGAGGACTGGGCAACAGCGTGGAAACAATATTATTTCCCAGTACGTGTAACACGCTATTTAACAGTTGTTCCTAGCTGGATTGATTACGAAAAAGAACAAGAAGGTGAACTCTTAATTGAATTAGATCCAGGTCTTGCATTCGGAACAGGAACGCATCCAACGACACAGCTTTCCCTCACAGCGCTCGAACAAACGATTCGTGGTGGGGAAAGTGTGTTAGATGTTGGTACTGGTTCTGGAGTATTAAGTATCGCCTCTAAACTCTTAGGAGCTGGACAAGTAACGGCCTTTGATATTGATGAAATGGCGACACGTGTGGCCAAAGAAAACATCGCATTGAACCCTACAATTGGTTCAATCGATGTCTATGAAAACAACTTACTCGTTGGTGTGGACCAAAAGAGCGATTTAATTGTGGCGAATATTTTAGCTGAAATTTTAGTTCAAATGCCTGAAGATGCATATCGTAACTTGAACGAAAATGGAACATTAATTCTGTCTGGTATTATTGAATCAAAAGCACATGAAGTACAAGAAGCATATGAAAAAGCAGGATTTACTCTAGTTGAACGCATGACGATGAAAGAGTGGAACTGTTTTGTGATGAAAAAGGATGTAGAATAATGCAACGGTATTTTGTAAAAGGAATTGTAAGTGGAGCGACGCATTCATTAGAGTTCTCAAAAGAGCAAGTGCATCAGTTAAAGAAAGTGATGCGAGTACGTGTGGGAGAACTATTCGAAGTGGTCGATGAAAAAAGTCAATTAGCCATTGTAGAAGTGACAGAACTTGAACCATTCGAAGTGAAAGTCGTAGAACTCGTGGAGCAAAAAGTGGAACTTCCCGTATCGGTTACGATTGCAGTGGGGCTTTCTAAAGGAGATAAACTCGATTGGATTGTTCAAAAGGCAACGGAACTTGGTGTAAGTGAAATCATTCCACTTTCTATGACACGAAACGTAGTTAAATGGACAGGAGACAAATCATCTAAAAAAATCGAACGACTTCAAAAGATTGCCGAAGAAGCGAGCGAACAATCGCATCGTCTCAAAGTCCCACGAGTAACAAGCGTGATGACATTAAAGGAGTTGGCTAGTTACACTTCGAAATTCGAACAAAAGTTAATTGCCTATGAAGAGTCTGCTAAAGTTGGAGAAGGCCTTCAATTGGTAAAGAGTTTACAGTCATTACAGGAGAATGAGCGCATTATTTTTGTCTTCGGTCCAGAAGGTGGTATCGAAGAACAAGAGGTGGAGTTGCTAGAGAAAAGTGGATATCTTCCATGTTCACTCGGACCACGTATTTTACGCGCTGAAACAGCACCGTTATATGCACTAGCAGCGGTTTCATATCAATGTGAGTTATTATAGGAACCAATAGTTGACGATAGTCTATTGTCGCGGTACTATTAGGAATACATTAGAGCGCAATGCTTAAGGAGTTAACAAATGTCTAAAAATAAGACTTATACCGCAGATGATGTCCTTGCAATGTGTAAGGAGTACATGAACGAAACACATATTAAATTTATTGAAAAAGCGATCTATTTTGCGACATATGCTCATAAAGAACAAATTCGTAAATCTGGAGAAGCTTATATTGTGCATCCCATTCAAGTAGCTGGAATTCTTGCTGAATTAAAGTTGGATCCAGATACGATTGCGACTGGGTTTCTTCATGATGTCGTTGAAGATACTGGTTTTAGTATTGATGATATTGAATATGAATTTGGAAAAGATGTTGCATTTCTCGTTGAAGGTGTAACAAAACTAGGGAAAATTAAATATAAATCTCATGCAGAGCAACAAGCGGAAAATCACCGTAAGATGCTTCTTGCGATGGCCAATGACCTTCGTGTAATCATGGTGAAACTAGCGGACCGTTTGCATAATTTACGTACGTTAAAATTCCACAAGCCTGAAAAGCAACGAATGATTGCGGAAGAAACGCTTGAGATTTATGCACCACTTGCGCACCGTCTAGGGATGAATAAAATTAAGTGGGAACTAGAAGATACATCTCTACGTTATTTAAACCCACAGCAATATTATCGTATTGTTCATTTAATGAATTCAAAACGTGATGAACGAGAAGAGTATATTAATACAACAATCGAAAATATTAAAGAAGCTACAAAAGACTTAGATATCGAAGCGGTTATTTATGGACGTCCAAAACATATTTATTCCATCTACCGTAAGATGAAAGACCAAAAGAAACAGTTTAGCGAGATTTATGACTTACTAGCGATTCGTGTGTTAGTCGATAGCATTAAAGATTGCTACGCCGTTCTTGGGGCGATTCATACAAAATGGAAACCAATGCCAGGTCGTTTTAAAGACTATATCGCGATTCCAAAGGCGAATATGTATCAGTCTATCCATACAACCGTGATTGGTCCTGGTGGACGACCAGTAGAGATTCAAATTCGTACATTTGAAATGCACCAAGTTGCTGAATACGGGGTTGCGGCTCACTGGGCTTATAAAGAAGGGAATAAAGAGAAAGTTACAAACGATCCGTTGCAAAAACAATTGGACTGGTTTAAAGACTTAATCGAACTTCAAAATGAAACAAAAGATGCCAAAGACTTTATGAATAGCGTGAAGGAAGATATTTTTGGAGATAAGGTTTATGTTTTCACGCCAAAAGGAGACGTTTCGGAACTTCCTTTAGGGTCTGGACCGCTTGACTTTGCATACAACATCCATACGGAAGTCGGAAACAAAACAGTCGGTGCCAAAGTCAATAATAAGATTGTTCCATTGAACTATCAGTTGAAGACTGGGGATATCGTGGAAGTATTAACGTCTGCCAATTCATTTGGACCTTCTCGTGACTGGATTAATCTGGTTTATACGACTCGTGCAAAAAATAAAATCAAACGTTTCTTCAAGTTACAAGACCGTGATGAAAATATTATTAAGGGTCGCGAGTTACTTGAAAAACAAATTACAGAACTTGGATTTAACTTCAAAGACTTTATGACGAAACAGGGCATGAAAGATATTGCAGCCCGTTTCAATTTTGGTACAGAAGAAGATCTACTAGCATCGATTGGTTTTGGAGAAATCTCATACCAAACCGTTGCTAATAAGATGACGGACAAAGCGCGTAAGGAAATCGAAGACCAAAAAGTAGTGGAGACTGCCTTTGAGAAAACAACTCCTCAAGGACAGAAGAAAGAAAGCCAAAAGATGAAAATTCGTCACGAGGGTGGCGTCATTATCGAAGGGGTAGACAATCTTCTCATTCGTCTAAGCCGTTGTTGCAATCCTGTACCTGGAGACGCAATTGTTGGTTATATTACAAAAGGTCGTGGAATTTCAGTCCATAGAAAAGACTGTCCTAACGTTCAACTACCTGAAAGTGAACAAAACCGTCTAATTGAAGTGGATTGGGAAGATGCAGCTAATACGGGTCAACAATATGATACAGAGTTAGTCGTTGAAGGATATAACCGTAATGGATTGTTGAACGAAGTCTTAAATGTGATTAACAGTACGACTAAATCATTAAATTCAGTAAACGGTAAAGTTGATGCGAATAAGATGGCGACGATTTCTGTCAATATCGGTATTATGAATACGCAACAATTAGATTTTATCGTGGATAAGATTAAGCAAATACCAGATGTATATAGTGTACGTCGTGTGATTTCATAGGAGGAGTTCATGAGAATTGTATTACAACGAGTGAAGTCCGCTAGTGTATCAATCGAAGGTTCAGTTGTTGGTGAAATCAACCAAGGATTCCTGTTATTAGTGGGAGTAGGACCTGATGATACTAGAGATGATGCGTCCTATTTAGCTAGAAAGATTGCCGGAATGCGTATCTTCAGTGATGAGAATGGAAAAATGAATTTGTCGATTGACCAAATCGAAGGAAAGATTTTATCCGTTTCGCAGTTTACATTATTTGCCGACACGAAGAAGGGGAATAGACCTTCCTTTACAGGTGCTGCCAGTCCAGAGCACGCTACAAAACTCTATGAAGAATTCAATGAGAAACTACGTACCGAGTATGGGTTAACGGTTGAAACAGGAGAGTTTGGTGCAGATATGCAAGTGAGTCTTATGAATGACGGACCCGTGACCATTATCTTAGATACTAAAAATCAATAAAAATAAAGCACAGGAGAAATCCTGTGCTTATTTTTTTAGCGATATTCATTATGGACGTTTGTTCTCTAAGTCCGTTCTCACGACTAAAACATCGCAAGAAGCATTTCGAATTACATACTCAGAAACAGAACCAATAAAGAGACGTTCCACAGCATTTAAACCAGTAGCGCCCATCATAATAAGATCGATTCCATAGTCTTTGGAAGTTGTTTAGAAATGATTGCTTTTGGTGAACCATATTCAAGAACTGTTTCAACATCAGTAAAGTTATGAGTCTTAGCGTATTCTACATATTCTGCAAATAAGTTTTCAGCTTGTTTACGAATTTCATCAGAGAAGTTACCTTCAAAACCAGTTGGAGTTTGAAGTGAACGCGTATCAATCACATGTGTTAAAACAAGTTTAGCATGATTTCGTTTAGCAACTTCAATGGCTTTGTCAAAGGCTAGTTTAGCTTCCTTAGAACCATCGATCGGAACGAGAATTTTTTCATATTCATGAAACATAAAATCACATCCTTATTCTTGATATCCTTATTATACACCTAAATAAAACGAATGAAAAGGGAACCAAAACGGATAATATAGGGATTTCGGCAAAAAGAAAAACCACTCATAAAGAGTGGCCTAAAGTTAATAACTTTATATAGATTTCCAGTGATGCCGTTTGATGTATTTGTTAGTTTGAACCCGCATCTAAAGCAGGTGGGCTTCTATGTATTACTTCCTAACTACCAAGTGAAAGGGCTTGTTATCTGTAATATCAATCTGAATCCCTAAAAAGTCGTAAATTGTTCGGTCAACACTTAGTAAATACCGCGCACATCTTAGATCTCTATGTCATTATAGTAGCACAAGAATAGGACGATTGCAATAAAAGTTTGGTACCGATTTCTTAAGAAATCACTAATTATTTTTGACGATATTTTTGGTATTGTTTCATCAATGCATCCTCATAAGAAGAGGTTGGTTCAGCCTTGAAATACTCTTCATTTTTAAGCGCATCTGGCAAGTATTGTTGCTTCACGAAGTGTCCTGGATAGTCGTGAGGATACTTGTAGCCAACGCCACGCCCTAATTTTTGAGCGCCTGAATAATGGGCATCTTTTAAGTGGTCTGGAATACTAATCGCACGACCTTTTCTGACATCAGACAAGGCACTATCGATTGAACGGATAGCTGTGTTTGATTTTGGCGAAAGGGCGAGCTCGATAATGGCATTTGCTAGTGGAATTCTAGCTTCCGGTAAACCAAGTCGTTCCGCTGCTTGTACGGCAGAGACAGCACGAGCGGCACCTTGTGGATTTCCCAGTCCAATATCCTCGTAGGCAATCACTAAAAGACGTCTCATTAAGCTTGTAAGATCTCCAGCTTCCATTAAACGAGCAGCGTAATGAAGTGCAGCATTCACATCTGATCCTCGAATCGATTTTTGAAGTGCGGAGATGACATCGTAGTGATGGTCACCATCTTTATCATAGGAGAGGGCTTTTCGTTGAATACATTCTTCTGCGATTTGAATGGAAATGTGAATCTTTCCATCCTCACTAGCTTCAGTTGATTTAGCAGCAAGTTCTAGAGCGTTTAGGGCGCTTCTAACGTCTCCATTTGTACTACTAGCAAAGTGATTTAAAGCTTCTTCTGTGACTTCTAAATCGAGTTTACCCAAACCTCGTTCTTCATCTTCGATCGCCTTTAAAAGTGCTTTTTGAATATCCTGCGAAGAGAGTGGTTTGAGCTCAAAGATTTGAGTCCGGCTACGAATCGCTGGGTTGATTGAAATGTATGGATTCTCAGTGGTTGCTCCGACTAAAATAATTCGACCATTTTCCAAATGTGGTAATAAGAAGTCTTGTTTTGTTTTATCAAGGCGATGGATTTCATCGAGTAGTAGAATGACGCTACCAGACATCTTGGCTTCTTCAGCGACAATTTGTAAATCTTTTTTTGTATCGGTGGCTGCATTTAGTTGTCTAAAAGCAACTTTTGTACTTCCGCTAATGGCGCTAGCGATACTTGTTTTCCCAGTTCCTGGAGGCCCATATAAAATCATGGATGATAATTGTTTGGCCACAACCATGCGATTGATGATTTTTCCAGGAGAGACAAGATGCTCTTGACCAATCACTTCGTCAATCGTACGAGGTCGCATTCGGTAAGCGAGCGGTTGATGGTTCATGACAGTTCCTCCTTAAATTTCTTTATGTTTAGTGTATCATAAGTTGAAAGAATGATATAATAGGAAAGATTAAAACAACTTATTAGGACAATAAATAGTCATCCCGTATAATAGTATTGTTTGAAAGTGAGGAGAGTGCAAGGTGAATTACTTAGATTATGCAGCAACGACGCCAGTAAATGCGGAAGTATTAGAAGTGATTACAAAGGAAATGGCTTCTTTTGGAAATCCGTCTAGTGTCTATCGCATTGGTCGTGAACAAAAGCAAAAAATCGAACGTGTGAAGAAAGCTATTTTATCAGAACTACAAGCATCTCCACACGATGCCATTATCTTTACGAGTTCAGGTTCTGAAGGAAACAATTTAGTGTTTGAAAGTATTCGTGAGCATTTTGCAAAAGAAAAAGGGCATATTATTGTTTCTGCAGTAGAGCATCCCTCTGTTCGAAAACCTGCTGAATTTTTAGAACAAGAAGGCTTTGATGTGACGTATTTAACACCTAATAAGGATGGGATTGTGACAGTATCTGAAGTTGAGCAGGCTCTAAGAGAGGATACACGACTAGTTTCGATTATGACGGTCAATAATGAAACAGGTGCAAGATTCCCAATTGAAGAGATTGCTGCTTTATTAAAAGAAACGCCTACTTATTTCCATACAGATGGTGTTCAAGCCTTTGCACAAGAAGCATTAACGGTGGATGGAATTGACTATTTAACGGCTTCAGGACATAAAATTTATGCACCAAAAGGGATTGGATTCCTATATAAATCCAAAGATGCACCAATTCACGCTTTAATTAAAGGTGGGGGACAAGAGTTAGGCTTTAGAGCTGGAACGGAAAATGTTCCTTATATTTTAGGGCTTGAAAAAGCAATGGAAATCGTTGTGGCGAAAAGAGATGAGCTTGTTGAAACTATCAAGAGTTACGAGAGTATCTAATCGCGAAGTTGTCTGAAAGAGGCATTGAATTTGAGTTTAACGGCGTAGCAAATCCAAAGAATCCCCATATTTGTAATATCTGGTTAAAGGGTAGAAAAGCAACACAAACCTTAATCTTTAATGATTTACAAGATGTTTCAGTATCTGCTGGATCCGCATGTTCAGCTGGAAGTGTGCAAATCAGTCCAGTATTATCTGCCATGTATCCTAGTGAAAACAGTAGGCTTGAACAATCAATCAGACTTTCATTTGGAATGGGTTCTACAAAAGAAGATATTGATGCCTTTGTGGACGCTTTACATTAAGAGAGAGCTTTTGTTTACAGGAAAAATATGGTAAACTAACGTTGTAGAAAAAGAAAGAGGAGAAGCGCATATGGCATTTACACCAACTGCATCATTAAAAGGATCAAACCAAGTCTTTTCGGTTAGTCCAACATGTAAAGGATATACATTACGTGATAATGGTTTTACAGAAACAAAATCTGGGAACTTCCAATTAATTCGTAGTTTAGACGAAACAATTGATGATCACCGTGGATTAAAATTAAAAGTCATGGTGGATAAAGATAAGAAACAATTGAAAATTTCGACAGTAACGAAGAATGGATTACAAACAGTTGACTTATACGGTAAAGCAAATACTGCTATGGCTGTAGAAAAGTTAGAGTTTATTTTAGAAGGGCTTGTTGAAAGAGGAGTTCTCGAAGTAACAACAAAATAGTGTATAAGAAAAGAGAGACAGTTCAAAATTGAACTGTCTCGTTTATCATGCACGGGCGGTGTTCCCTGTAGCTGTATTTATTCGACTTCAGGTAGCGGCTTAAATTGTGCTACGAAGCTTTGAGTGTCGCCAAAATAAAGATTCTCGCTAGGAACTTCATATAGTTCCTGCATCCTTTTGCTTAAAGAATATGGAAGATTAGTTGAATCTTTTTCATACTTCGTAAGCGTATCTTTGTTTATTTTAAGATATTTGGCGGCTTCTAATAGTGTTAAATTACGATTAACCCGTGCTGCTCGTAAAGAGATCATCATACACCTTCGCCCCCTTTTTCTCAACTTAATTATAGTGAAAACGCAACCGTTTGTCAAAAACACAATTGGGCAAAAATCCCAGTACTATCGCATTTTCAATGATTTTCAAGCAAAAATTTTGAAAAAAATAAAAATAAATTTAAAATTAGGGTAAATTCTGATAACTCGACCTTCAAATCGACTAGTTCAGGAAATAAATAGAAATGATGGTGAAAGAATGAGTAACGAAAAAACAAGAGTTGTCGTTGGCATGAGTGGAGGAGTTGACTCCTCTGTAACAGCTTTACTATTAAAAGAAGCTGGATATGATGTCATCGGTATTTTTATGAAAAACTGGGATGATACGGACGAAAATGGCGTTTGTACAGCAACGGAAGATTACAAAGATGTCGCAGCAGTTGCAGAACAAATCGGTATTCCGTATTATTCAGTAAACTTTGAAAAAGAATATTGGGATCGTGTGTTTGAATATTTCCTTCGTGAATACCGCTTAGGACGTACACCGAATCCAGATGTAATGTGTAATAAAGAAGTAAAATTCCAAGCCTTCCTAGATTATGCCTTGCAACTAGGAGCAGATTATGTGGCAATGGGTCACTATGCACGAGTTGAAAAAGACGAAAATGGAATTGTTCATCTATTAAGAGGAAAAGATAACAATAAGGACCAAACATATTTCTTAAGCCAATTGAATCAAAAACAATTAGAAAAAGCGATGTTCCCAATTGGTCACTTAGAGAAAAAAGAAGTCCGCGAGATTGCTGAGAAGTATAATCTTGCGACTGCGAAGAAAAAGGATTCTACTGGTGTATGTTTTATTGGAGAACGTAACTTCAATGAGTTCTTATCAAACTATTTACCAGCTAAACCAGGAAAAATGGTGACTCTTGATGGAGAAGTAAAGGGTGACCACGCCGGACTCATGTACTATACGATTGGTCAACGCCAAGGGTTAGGAATTGGTGGCGGTGGTAAGACAAATGATCCATGGTTTGTTATTGGAAAAGACTTAACTACGAATACTTTATATGTGGGTCAAGGGTTCCACCATCCAAACCTTTATTCCGATAGTTTAACGGCTACAGATATTCAATTTACAAATGATTTACCAAAAGAGAAGACGTTCGAATGTACAGCTAAATTTAGATATCGTCAACAAGATACTAAAGTGAAAGTCATATTGGACGAAAAGGATCCAACATTGGCTACAGTGATTTTTGATGAGCCAGTTCGTGCGATTACACCTGGTCAAGCCGTTGTATTCTATGACGGTGAAGAGTGCCTCGGCGGAGGTATCATCGATAAAGCGTATATGAACGGAGAAGAACGTCAATACGTTTAATAGAAAAGATTAGAAAGGAGATTCCAAATGAGTGATACACCTTATATTGTAGGGGAAGTATTAACGACTTTTTTCGAGAATCCGCAGAACTTCTATAAAGTTATGCTCGTTCGCGTTGTTGAGTCTAATTGCGTGGATGTGGATGACGAAATCGTGGTGACTGGAATTTTCGGGCAAATTCATTCGGATATCTCCTATCGTTTTAATGGGAAGATTGTTTCTCATCCAAAATATGGGGAACAATTCCAAGCAGATAATTATCAACAGACGCAACCAACCGGTAAAAGAGGACTCATTCAATATTTATCCAGTTCTCATTTTCCTGGTATTGGAGAGAAAACGGCTGAGAAGATTATCGAGAAGTTAGGCGAGGAGGCCATGGAGCGTATCTTAAATGATGAGACAGCGCTTGATGGGATTACAGGATTAACGAAAAAGAAAAAAGAAATGATCCGTGAAGTCATTCAGCAAAACCAGGGGACTGAGAAGTTGATGTTTGAACTCACGAATCTTGGGTTTACTCCTGCGATTGCCCAAAAGATTATCGGCATGTATAAAGATAAGGCAAGAATGGTTTTAGACGAAGACCCATATGTTCTTCTTCAAAAAATAGAAGGCCTAGGATTTAGAAGAATGGATAGCATTGCCCAATCGATGGGGATTGATCCAGACGATACTTCAAGACTAAAAGGTGCGCTTTTTGTAGTGACAAGAGATTTCTGTTATCAAACAGGTGATACCTACTTGATGGCGGAAGTGTTAATCACGCAAGCGCAACGATTACTAGAGTCCTGTCAAAACTACTTGATTGAACCTGATAAACTCGTAGATGCATTAAATGAATTGATTCGCGAAGGTGTTGTGTTTTCTGATGAAAACCGCATTGCGATTGCTTCTTTGTATTACGCAGAACTAGGGATTAGTAACGCCTTGTCAAAACGAATTACAGCTTCTAAAGTAGAAATCAGTAAAGAGAAAATTGAAAAAGCAATTGAGAAAACGCAGGAGAAATACGATATTCAATATGATGCGTCTCAAAAAGAGGCTATTTATCGGATTATGACGGAGCCACTATTTGTATTAACGGGTGGACCTGGCACTGGGAAGACAACGATTATTAATGCCGTTATTGATGTCTATGCTCAGCTAAATGAATTAGAGCATGACGATGAGATTGAAGAGGCGATTGTTCTTGCGGCGCCAACTGGACGAGCGGCAAAACGGATGAATGAATTGACAGGATATCCTTCTTCAACGATTCATCGCCTGCTCGGGATTGCAATCGATAGTGTGGATGATAGTTTTGAAGATAAGGAAATCACTGGAGAATTCTTAATTATCGATGAGATGTCGATGGTAGATACGTGGTTAATGAACCGCGTGTTTAAGGCTGCTCCAGAAGGATTGAAGATTTTACTCGTAGGAGATAGTAATCAATTGCCTTCGGTTGGTCCGGGGCAAGTTTTAACAGATTTACTGGAAACCAATCAAGTGCCAGCCATTGAACTGAAACGAATTCACCGTCAAACGCAACAATCTTCAATTGTCGAATTAGCGCATAGTATCAAAGATGGTTTCTTGCCACAAAACTTTCTGGAAAAACAAGCGGACCGCAGCTTCTTACCATGTTCAACAGAACGGTTGGTAACGATTATTGAACAAGTCGTTGTAGCAGCTCTTAAGAAGGGCTATACGAAGCGAGATATTCAAGTACTGGCTCCGATGTATAAAGGAGATGCTGGGATTAATGCCATCAATCAGATGATGCAAGAAATCTTAAACCCTAAAATCGGAAATTCGGTTCGTGAAGTGGAGTCCTTTGATAAAGTCTTCCGCGTAGGAGATAAAGTCCTTCAACTGGTGAATTTACCTGAAGAAAATGTCTATAATGGGGATATTGGAGAAATCACAGCAATTCAATTTGCAAAAGAGAACGATGACCAAGTAGATAAGATTTTTGTTTTATTTCGATCAAACGGAAGTCGAGTATCATCGAACGGATTGGCAACAATTGACGCTGGCGTATTGCTGCTCAATTCATAAGGCACAAGGGTCTGAATTTCAAGATGGTCATCTTACCAATGGTGAATCAGTACTCACGGATGTTACAAAGAAATCTATTGTATACAGCAGTGACAAGAAGTCAGCAGTATCTCATCATGTGTGGGGAAGCAGGAGCGTTCCAAAAGAGTGCAACTACCATCCCTCCAAAACGAGCGACTTTCTTACAAGAGTTCTTAACGAATTTTGATCTAGTAACGACAGAAGATACTCCGACAAAACAGGAGAGAGAAACGCAATCGTCACCAGAGGAGTCTAACAACTCATTCGAAGGCAAAGAAATCCAATTAACCATCCAAGCAATTGAAGATGGACTTATTTCTCCGATGATTGGAATGGACGATGTCACACCATACGATTTTATGACAAGAAGCTAGTTTTCTAGCTTCTTTTTTTCGTGTTTTTTCAGCCGGAATTAATTGCCATCTGTCCATGATGTAGGGTAAAATGGGAACAAATGATTATGAAAGAAGGACAAATAATGAATCGACAAAAACATTTTTTAGTTTCTGAAGATGCTGTTCCTCCTGTATTTGCTAAAGTTTTGCAAGCAAAAGAACTACTTGCAACAGGACAAGCAAAAGACGTCACTGAAGTAGTGAAGATGGTTGGCATCTCGCGCAGTGTTTATTATAAGTATTATCGTAAAGTACAAGGTTTCTCTTCTGTGAATGCAGGAAGAAAAGCATCCATTAATATTCATATGAAAAATATCAAAGGAACACTGACGAAGACGCTGGAAGTATTTGCAAATCGTGATATGAACATATTGACGATTTCCAAGGGCTGGCAATCCATAGTGTTGCTGTTGTGCAAATTATGATTGATATTTCAGAGGCAACGGTAAGTGTTGAAGATGTTATCAAAGAAATTAACGCACTAGATAACATTATTTCTGTGGAGTTACAAAGTATCGAATAATGAAACATAAATTTTTAAATTATTTAACAGAAAATGATATCAGAGTGTTGATTTTTGATAAAGATGGCACATTGACGGATACATCCACGTTATGGTTTGAACCAACGATTTTAGTTCTTGACGAATTAGTGAATCGTAATGAGATGAATCTAACGAATGCAGAGCATGACGAGTTATTTAACCGTCTTGGCATCACAGAAACAAACATCATAGAAAATAGCGTTATTGCCTCTGGTAGCGTTCGAGATATGTTAGAGGTTTTAAATCAATTTAGAACAAATCGATATCGAAGAAAATTATAACTTCGTGGTGCAATACTTTGCTGACTATATTTTGTCTCATCCAGAGAAAATCCAAACGCTTGGAAATGTAGAGAGGGCTCTTTGGAATCTGAGGGAAAAAGGATATATCATTGCGTTAGTAACGAATGATTCTCGCTTGCCGGCAGAGGCTGTATTAAAGGTTGCTGGAATTGGCGAGTTTGTTTGACTTTGTTGGTACAACTGATGAATTTCCTTCAAAGCCAGCTACAGATTCACTATATGCAATCCAAAGCAAATTTGGCGTCTCTTTCGACGAGATGATTTACATTGGGGACTCCACTGTAGATGAAGAGTTTGCCAAAAATACTGCTGGGTTTATTGCTGTGACAAGCGAACCTAATAATCTAGAAGTTCTTCCTAGTGCAATCTTTAAAGTGAAATCAATTGATGAATTAAGTTAGGAGGAAATGATGAATAGTACGATACAAGAAAATCATAAATTCAAAGCGCTACTAACCATTTTAATTCCAGTTTTAATTTATCAAATTGCCAATTATTCGGCTCAATTTATTGATACGGTCATGACTGGACGATATAACGAAGTCCATCTTGCCGGAGTATCGATTGGTGGGAGCTTGTATGCGCCATTTTTCTCATTATTGACAGGGACGATTTCAGGGCTGGTGCCGATTGTTGGACAATATTTTGGACAGAAGAAAATGGATAAAATAGAGCAGGTGATGCGTCAATACTTAATCATTGGCGTCGTATTAGCCATTGGACTATTTGTTTTTGGACTCCTATTTCTTAAACCTGTTTTAGGATTGATGAATTTAGAACAAGAAGTGGAAGCTGTAGCAGTAGGATATTTAACGTTGTTATCCTTAGGGTTTATTCCATTATTACTCTTTAGTGTCTTAAGATCTTTTGTGGACGCTTTAGGATTAACCAAAGTATCGATGTTGCTCATGGTATTAGTGGTTCCACTGAATATGTTCTTTAACTATTCACTGATTTACGGTCAATTTGGCTTTCCTGAAATGGGAGGAGCTGGGGCTGGACTTGGAACCGCACTGGCTTACTGGGGGTTGCTCGTTGTAGCAGTTATTGTTTTTAGAAAACATCCAGTATTAAAAGAATATGATGTACTAAAATGGAGTGGTATCGATACTAAAATGTGGAAGGAACCATTTAAAATCGGCCTTCCAATCGGATTATCAATTTTCGCAGAGGTTGCCGTTTTTGCGTTTGTGGGATTACTCATGTCGAAATTTGGAACTTCCGTTATCGCATCCCACCAGGCTGCGATGAACTTGCGATGGTGGTTTATGCATTCCCAATTAGTATTTCTACTGCATTAACCATTATTGTTTCATACGAAGTCGGTCGAAAGGATATACGTTCAGCAATGCAGTTTGCAACCATTGGAATTGCGACGGCTGTGACAATTGCTGTTGTGACGTTAACCTTATTAGCGCTCAATATTCAATCAGTGGCCGCGATTTACGGAACAGACCCAGACTTTATTCAATTAACGGTTGTGTTTTTAACATACAGTCTGTTGTTCCAACTGTTTGATGCGGTAGCAGCGCCAATTCAAGGAACGCTCAGAGGGTTTAAAGACGTTCAAATGCCATTTATCTTATTTTTAATTGGTTATTGGATTGTAGGATTACCAATTGGTTTTATTTTAGATAATGGTTTTAATGCGGGTCCATATTCATATTGGATTGGACTCATCATCGGATTAATGAGTAGTTGTATTTTCTTAGTCTTCCGATTAAGAAGAGTATTTAAAAAATTTAAGGAATCACGAGGTGTGTAAATGTTTGAATCATACAAAGAAGAAGTAACATTTAATGAACAAAGAGGGTCGGAAGAGTTCGACCCACAAAATGAATTTTATCAAGAAGATATGGAACAATCGTTTAAGAAAGACATTACTTCTATCGGAAGAAGATTAATTGGTTATATGTTAGTTTTCTTCTTTTTCGCTGGTGTTGGACAATATGCTGCACAACAAAGAGCGGTTACTGCTGAAGACTTTTACGGAATGGTGGGAGTTTGGTTATTTATTGCTGCTGGTCTAAGCTTACTCATTTGGGCTTTTTCTAAAAAATTCCCAATAAAACGTATTTATGAACACGTTGCTCCAAGAAAAATGACGATACAGTCGTTTGTGATGGTGTGTGCTAGTTTATTTGGGGTTCGTTTTATCTCAAAATTAATTTTAGGGGGAATTGAGAAATTACTTCTTGAGATGGGCATTCCAGCAACACTTGTAGCAAATTCAAGTGAAGAGTTGACATCAAGTATCATTTTTGTACTGTATTTGGGAGTGATGGCTCCTGTTGTAGAAGAATTTATCTTTAGAGGGTTCATTGGATATCGTCTGGAGCGTTACGGGAAAGTATTTACGATTCTATTTACGGCTCTTATTTTCTCACTATTCCATGCCAACATTACACAAGAAGTCTTCACATTTATGGCGGGTATTGTTTTTGCTTATGTTGCTATTGAATACGGCTTCCAATGGGCAGTAGTAGTCCATATGATGAATAACTTCATATTTGCAGTTGTCCTTGATATTTATCTGGCACAAATGATGAATTTAGGAGACTTTTCTATTGTACAACTTCTAGATTTAGTAGGATTTATCATCTTAGTGCTCGTAGTTATTTTGAAATGGAAAGATATTAAAGAATACATCGATGTGAATCGTGGATTTTATGGCATCTCACAAATTACTTTTACTAGAGTAACGATTATTTTGTACATTATTTATCTTTTATATCGTACTTTTCTACCATATTTCGCACTATACTTGAATTTTTATTAGATAGGAGGAGCTACTTTGAATACAATTTATTTAGAAGATAGCGTCTATACAACCATCACTGAACATCCAGAAGTGAAGGATTTGCTTGTAGAGATTGGTTTTAAACCTCTCAATCAACCACAGATGGTTCATACGGTTGGTCGTATCACGAATCTTATTAAGGGCTCAAAAATTGCAAAAATCTCCTTAGAAACAATTGTAGAAACATTAGAAATGAATGGATACATCGTTAAAGAAAGCAGGGATTAGATGGCTAAAGAAGATTACACGATGGAAGAGCGTCAGGAGATTTTAAAAGATTTAATGCTTCGTCTTCACGCAGGAGAAGATAAAGAAGTCATTCAAAAAGAATTTAATGAAGCCTTTGACGAAATCACTCCTTATGAAATCCAGTTAATGGAACGCAATCTCATGAGTGAAGGGATTACCTTTGCTGAAATTATGAGCCTATGTAATGTTCATGCAAACTTGATGGGGTCAAAAGTAAACACAGAAACAACTGTTGCTGATTTTGAACAACCTGGTCATCCGGTTCATGTGATGAAGATGGAGAATCTTGCCATCCGTGGTGCATTAGACCGTGTGGAGCGTTTACTGAAGAATTATCTAGAGACGAAGGATGAAATGATTTTAAAGGGGCTTAATCGCCAAATTTCTCTCCTTGATCAATTCGACAATCACTATCAACGTAAAGAATACGCTATGTTTCCAATTATGGAGAAAAAGGGCATTACCGCACCGCCTAAAGTGATGTGGGGAGTCGATGACCAAATTCGTGAGCTATATAAAGATTTCAAGAAGGCTCTTTCTAACGGCCAAGAGAATGTGCTAGAAGAGTTTCAAGTCGTTCGTGATGAACTACTGGAAATGATTCAAAAGGAAGAAAATATTCTGATTCCGATGGTAGAACAAGTTTTCCATGTGGATGATTGGGAAACAATTGCTACGCAGTCTCCAGAATATGGATATTGTATTGTAAAACCTGAAAAGGAATGGGCGGTTAAGAAAGACTTTGCCCCTGTGAAGACAAAAGTTGAGGTTGAAGAAGAGGGAGATATTCCTTTATCGACTGGGTCACTGTCATTGAAGCAACTTAATCTAATTTTAAATTTATTACCGATGGAATTGTCGTTTGTAGACCACAATAATATTGTAAAATACTACAATGAAGGAAATGGTGAAGAGAAAATCTTCAAACGGACACCAAGTGCGATTGGCCGTGACGTGATTTTATGTCATCCTCCTAAAGTACACGAAACTGTTCAAACGATTTTTGAGCAATTAAAGTCAAAACAGAAGGAAAAAGAAGAAATGTGGTTTAAGAAAGAGGGCATGATGGTTCATGTGACGTATCACGCTGTTTGGGATGAGGAAGGAAACTATGTAGGGTGTCTGGAATATGTTCAAAACATCCAATCTCTAGTCGAACATTTCGAACAAGCAGATGTGAAGCGAACACTTTCTTAATGACTTTCAATATGTTACAATGCACGTGGATACATTCCACATTACACTTAACTTTAAAGGAGTTATTGACTTATGTATACGACGATGATTCTCGGCGCAATTGCAGGTCTAAGTTTATTCTTATACGGGATGCAATTGATGGGCGACGGATTACAAAAAGTAGCCGGAGAAGGCTTGAAAGGGATTATTCGTAAATTAACGAAAAATCGATTCATGTCAGTACTTGTTGGGATGTTTGTAACAACAATCATCCAAAGTTCATCAGCAACGACAGTAATGGTTGTTGGTTTCGTAAACGCTGGGCTAATGACATTAGCGCAAGCAGTAGGAGTTGTCTTTGGGGCAAACGTCGGAACGACGATTACAGGGCAAATGGTTTCCTTCAACTTGTCACAATGGGCACCGATTGTCATTGCTGCTGGTTTAGTAGCCAACATGCTTACTAAAAATCCAAAAGTAAAAGAAGCTAGTGAAATCTTTATTGGTTTCGGTATTTTATTTATTGGTATGAGCTCATTGAGTTCCGCTTTACAACCGTTAAAAGAACTGCCTGAATTTACAAACTGGATTCTTCAATACGGTAGTAATCCATTTATCGGTGTCGGAATAGGTCTTTTAATGACCCTTGTCTTACAAAGTTCATCAGCAACGATTGGGGTATTAATCGCTCTTGCTAGTCAAGGTGTACTTCCTATTACTACAGCTGTGTTTATCATCTTCGGGGATAACATCGGAACATGTACAACAGCGTTAATTAGTAGTTTAGGGACTTCTCGTCGTGGAAAACAAGTGGCTTTATTCCACTTAATGATTAACGTTATCGGTACAGTTTACTTTATGCTTTTCCTTCGTGGTATTCTTGTGAATGTCGTTGAAGCTATTGATCCTGGTAATGTTGCTCGTCAGATTGCCAATGCGCATACGATTTTCAATATCGTCAACGTAATTGTCTTATTCCCATTCACAAATCTTTTAGTGAAATTAATCCAAATGATTATTCCAGATGGAGAAGACGAAGAAGAAAGCATTACGCGTTATCTTGATAAACGTATCCTAGTTACTCCAACAATTGCGTTAGAAAACACAATGTATGAATTTGCTGCGATGGCTCAAGAAACAAGTAGTGCTTTAGAAAATGCGATTGGTGCGGCTCGTACACGTGATAAGAAACTCGTGAAAAAAGCTCTAGAAAATGAGAAAAATATCAATGCGTACGAAAAAGCAATTGTGAAGTATTTAGTTGAAATTTCTCAACAAAGTGTATCTGCAAAAGACCAACAAACAATCGACGAATTGTTTAGTACAGCTAACGACATCGAGCGTATCGGGGATCACGCAGAAAACATTGCAGACTTCGCAAAATCAATTATCGAACGTGAAATCTTCCTAGATGAAGATACGGCGTACGAATTAGATGGATTGTACGCTCTAGTTCAAAAAGGGTTTGCACTATCAATTGACGCCTTATCAACTGGGGACCAAAATAAAGTTCAACAAGCTATCCAAATTGAACGAGATATCGATAAACTTAAAATTGAAGTTCGCGATAAATACATGAAACGTATGAACAAAGGTATTGCTTCTGCTGAATCAGGTATTTTCGTAATGGACTTATTAAGTAACTTAGAACGTGTCAGCGACCACTTCAGAAATATTTCTGAAACGGTGGAACGCTTAAAACGTCCAGTTATTGTAACTGAATAATTGTGTTAATCCGTAGGCAATTTTGTCTACGGATTTTTTTTATAAAAAGTAAGATATACCGTATACGGTATATTCCTTATACGGTATAATGTGTTTAGGAGGGATTTTTATGGGAGAAACATTTGAAATAAGTGAATCAAAATATGAGGATATTAAAGATCTTCCTTATGATAAATTGGTAAAAATATTAGCGGTACTAACCATCGTTGAAGAAGAAGGTCTCACGCCAGCCGTCTGGGAAAAATGGGGAGCAGGAAAGAATAAACGGGAGTATTTACGCTTTGAGGTTTCAAGAGACTATAAGGAGGATGTACCAAATGGGACGATACCAGAAGAAATTATACACTATGTTAATTATTACGTATCCTAATTTTGTATCTGATTTTAATAAGGAGTATTCGAAGCAAAAGATTGCATTGCAGCTTGTAGAGTTACGCCTTGAAACCGGTCTTTCTCAAAGTCGCTATGCCGAAGAGAATCAGCTGTTACAAAATAAAATTTCTGCACTAGAAAAAGGGAAAACGAATCCACGCTTATCAACTATTATTGAAATGGCCGCTAAGAATGGATATAAGGTCGAATTAAAATTTACAAAGTAAAGAAGAGAGCTAGTCTACAGCAGGCTAGCTTATTTTTGTAACGCAGTTAGTACAAAGGTTTAAAAAAGAGTGAGAGTGTGATAGAATGAATCGAATTCATAAACAAAGGAGAACGAAATGTTAAAAGTACAAAACGTAAGTCTATTATTTTCAGACCGTAAATTATTTGACGATGTAAACATCACTTTTACACCAGGGAACTGTTATGGAGTTATTGGTGCGAACGGTGCCGGCAAATCAACATTCTTAAAAATCTTATCTGGGGAATTACAACCAACGACTGGTGAAGTGATTCTAGATCCACATGAACGTTTAACAGTCTTAAAACAAGACCACTTCGCATTCGAAGATGAACGCGTCATTGATACAGTTATCATGGGTCATAAACATTTATATGACATCATGAAAGAGAAAGACGCTATTTACATGAAAGAAGATTTCTCTGATGAAGATGGTATCCGTGCTGCTGAACTTGAAGGCGAATTTGCTGAATTAAACGGTTGGGAAGCTGAAAGTGATGCGTCTCAATTATTACAAGGGTTAGGTATCACTGAAGACCAACACTACAAACTAATGAGCGAATTAGTCGAAGCGGATAAGGTTAAAGTGTTACTTGCACAAGCATTATTCGGTAAACCAGACGTTCTTTTATTAGACGAACCAACAAACGGTTTGGACGCAAAATCAATTGCATGGTTAGAAGAGTTCTTAATCAACTTTGATAATACAGTCATCGTTGTATCCCATGACCGTCACTTCTTAAACAAAGTATGTACGCATATGGCGGACGTTGACTTTGGTAAGATTAAATTATTCGTTGGTAACTATGATTTCTGGTTACATTCAAGCCAATTAGCTGCGAAACTATTAGCTGACCAAAACGCGAAGAAAGAAGAAAAAATCAAAGAGTTACAAGAATTCATCGCTCGTTTCTCTGCCAACGCTTCTAAATCAAAACAAGCGACTTCTCGTAAGAAAATGTTGGATAAAATTACATTGGATGATATTCAACCTTCAAGCCGTAAATATCCATTCGTTGGATTTACACCAGCGCGTGAAATCGGGAATGACTTATTATTAGTCGAAGGCTTATCAAAAACAATTGATGGCGAAGTGATTTTCGAAAACGTAAGCTTCCAATTATCAAAAGACGATAAAGTAGCGTTCTTAAGCCGTTCAGATATTGCAATTACAACATTATTCAAGATCCTAACAGGCGAAATGGAAGCAGACAGCGGTACATTCAAGTGGGGTGTAACGACAAGTCAAGCGTACTTGCCAAAAGATATGACAGACGAATTCTCAAACGAGAACTTAAATATCTTAGAATGGTTACGTCAATACGCACCAGTAGAAGAACAAGATAACACATTCTTACGTAGCTTCTTAGGTCGTATGTTATTCTCTGGAGACGATGTTATGAAACAAGTAACGGTTCTTTCAGGGGGAGAGAAAGTTCGTTGTATGTTATCTAAATTAATGCTTTCTAAAGCGAATGTATTAATCTTAGACGACCCAACAAATCACTTAGACTTAGAATCAATCACAGCATTGAATGATGGCTTAATCGCCTTCAAAGGTTCATTATTATTCTCAAGTCATGACCACGAGTTCATTCAAACAACAGCAAACCGTATTATTGAAATTGGACCAAAAGGCATTGTGGACCGTCTTGGCTCTACTTATGATGAGTTCCTTGAAGATGAGGCTGTTCAAGCACGTGTAGACGCGTTATATAATTAATAAGAGTAGACCAGAAGCGTAAAAGTCTTCTGGTCTTTTTTGGGTATTTAGTGTAGGATAAGATTATTAGAGGAGGTATTCAAATGACAAAAATTTATTTTGCAAGTCCATTATTCTCAGAAATGGAATTAGCCTTTAACAAAGTACTCGTAGAAAAAATTCGCAACCAGTTCCCAGGGGTAGAGGTGTACTTACCACAGGAACAAATGGCGATTAACGATAAGAGTTCTTATGCAGACTCTACAATGATTGCCCAATATGATACAGATGCATTGTTAGAATCAGACTTAATGATTGCTGTTTTAGATGGCGCAGTGATTGACGTCGGTGTTGCCAGTGAAATTGGAGTAGCGTACCATGCGGATATGCCAATTCTTGGACTTTATACAGATAGCCGTCAACAAGGAGCGGATAATCCTCAAAAATTAGAGGCTTTACAAGAAGTAGCAGAGTCCCAATTTAGCTATGTAAACCTTTATACAGCAGGCCTTGTGAAGCTTCGCGGGGAGATTGTTTCTAGCAGCGATGAGCTTCTTGAAGCGCTAAAAGCCTATCTTAAGGAATCATAAAATTGTAAACTTTTGTTACAGTTCTGTAATATAACTGATACTTTCTCAATATGTTTCTCATGTAAAATGTGAGGTAAGTTGGAGAAAGTGTGGTGAAAATCACTTTTGAAAAAGATTAAACATATTGTTCTGACGTTAATGGCTTTCTTATTAGTGTCTGGACCGTTAGCCCCTTCAGCATTTGCGGAGGAAACGGATATCCAAAAACTAGAAGCACAATTAACTTCAGAATTACAAAAAGTGAATACGAAATATCAAGAAATTGAAAGTTTAAACCAACAAATCGATTCTCTCAATAAAGAAAAAGAAACACTTGCTGAAAAGATTACAACTCAAGAAGCAAAAGTGGAAGAACGTAAACAAGTCGCATCTAAACGATTGCAACAAATTCAAGTTTCTGATTTTGTTTCTTATAGTATTTTACATTTACTAAATTCAGAAAGTATTTCAGATTTCTTAAATCGATTATTTGTATTTCAACAATTATTCCAATCGGATGAAGAAGTGTTGAAGAACTTATCAGAGCAAGTAGCTGAATTATCTCGCCTGAAAACAGCAGCAGAACAAGCGTCAACTGACTTAGTCGCTAAAAAAGAACAACTTACTGCTGAGAGTCAAGCGTTTGAAGGTTCAGTAAATGATTTGAAAAAGTTAATTGCTGATAACAAAGAAGCTCTTGCAAAAGTTCAAGAACAAAAGAAAGAAACATCTGCAGTAGTGGCATCAGCTATTACAGCAGTTGCACAATTAACTACAGATAAACCAGCAGTAGCCTCATCTACGCAGCAAACACCAACGACACAAGCTGCGACAGCTGAACCAGCTACAACGGTTGCTCAAACACAAGCACCTGCAACACAAGAAACACCAACGACACAAGCAGCTGCAGCAAGCAACCAATCTGGTGGAAGAACATTAAACGTTCAAGCGACTGGATATTCTTATAACGAACCAGGATTAAGCCCTTATACAGCGACTGGAATCGACTTACGTAAGAATCCAACAGTCATTGCAGTTGACCCAAGCGTGATTCCTCTAGGAAGCTTAGTTGAAGTTCCTGGATACGGAATTGCGATTGCTGGAGATACTGGTGGAGCAATTAAAGGAAATATCATTGACCTTCACTTCACAACAGTAGATCAAGCTAACCAATGGGGAAGACGAAACGTTACGATTCGAATTTTAAAAT
>BNJT01002800.1_pt1 | contig 114940 bp, 146 predicted proteins | sample 8540491 | NCBI WGS metagenome assembly BNJT01 (sample SAMD00202455, study PRJDB9452) | human saliva metagenome | host: Homo sapiens | reverse complement strand
GGAGTCCGTCCGCCTCCATATCACCCGCACCAGGCACGCTGCAGCAGGCGCGCTGCCGCTGCACCAGGACAGTTAACGCAAATAGCATAACCGAATTTCCCAAACCTCGATTGATGATGATACTTGTCGACTACACGTGCGAAAAGTGGTCTGTGCGCCGCTTTGAGCGTGGTTTCGTCCTCTATAGGTAATGCTTTTGCGCGTCGTATCTTACCTGTCATCCATGAATGGTTTTTGCGCCTACTGAAAGTGGCTAGTGCCGGCGTACGTGCTTAACGAATGTTCTACAGTTGATGGTGTTCAAGCAGATGTAGTAGACATATTATTTGAACATTAAGGGTATTGTGTTTAAATTGTATGGTCGTGGTCAAGTCTCGAAGCTGACTTTTGAAAAATCAGGGACGGGGACCGTTGTTGCTGGTGATATTGGGTGCCTCATGACGTCGAGATTATAAAGCTTGAGCACGTTATCTGCCATTTGTCTGATAATGGTCAGATTGAAATGGAAATCAAGTCGAACAAGGACGCGGTTATCAATCTGTCTGGTCGTCGTGTTTTTCGTGAGTGAAAATAAACAGATTGGTGCACACACAGTTGGATGCGAGCTTTTCGCCCATTAGTCGAGCCGAGTTTATGGAGTCGAACTCCGCACACGCGTAGAGCAGCGCACGGATTTAGACAACTGGTTTTAGATATTGAAACCGATGTGTTCTCTTGATCCTGAGTGGAAGCTGCGCGTAGTGCTGCCCGTATGTTTAATTGACCAAATGTCTATCTTTGCCGATTTGCAAGGTACACTGGTGAGAGGAGGCTGAGGAAAAGCGCCTCCTATTGATCCGATTTGTACAGCGTCCGGTAGATGATTTGGAGTTGACTGCATGTTCAGCTAATTGTCTCAAAGCTGAAGGCATTTCACCGCGTATTGCGATTTAATCCAACGCGTACAGTATTATTACTGAAATCGACATCAAGACCGAATTTCGAGCCAATAGTCTGAATGAGGTAGAAGTATTGGCATCGAAAGGTTTGACATTGGGTTCGAAATTAGAAAGCTTGGCCGCCCTGTGCTGAGCTTAGAAAGCCGCAGTTTGAAGATTAAAGGATAGTGACAGTCGTCATCGTACGCACCGCAAATTAAACCGTACTAGCAGCCACCCGCACTGCAATGTTACAGCGTAATATGGCTAATTCTTTATTGACTCACGAGACTATCGTGACAACGTTGCCAAAAGGCAAAAGAATTACGTCGTGTAGCAGAACCCTTAATTACTTTGGGTAAAAACCTTCTTTTGGCAAACCGTAGCTGGCATTTGACCGTACTCGTGATCGCGATGTTGTGGTTAAATTGTTTGATAGAGTTAGGGTCCGCGCTCGCTGCGCGCAATGGTGGTTATGTTCGGATTCTTGAAATATATGGTTTCCGTAAAGGGAGACACGCTCCTCTGGCATTAATTGAGTTGGCTGATAGAGCTACTGAATCAGTAAATAGCTGATTAATTGGTAGGTTATAACACCATCTGTCTTGGTACAGATGGTGTTTCACTCATTTCTAAATTAAAGAAGAGGTGTATGGGGGAGTCATAGACACTACGCATTATCTGTTGGCGCTAAAATGCCAAATTGGGTGAAATCAAGGCTGATTGACATTCAAAGCGGTTTGGAGAGAAATTAATTATAGTTTGAAAGAAATCAAGCCGGAAAACGTGGTTCAGGAGGTGAGGCGCTGAACGGGGTATTACGGCGGCAGAAGAAAAACGGATTTACGAGGCAGTCCACGCGAGCATACTTGGTTGTTTTGGATGAAAGAGAGAGGCTCCTACATCGCTGGAACTATTTGGCTATTTGAGTGCGCGGATGCAAAACGGTGATCATGCTCGTTTTATTATCGGTGGTGCGGATGGAATGACCGAAGGAATTCTGAAACAACAAGCTAAATTGATATTGCGTTTATCCAGCCTTACTTTTGCTGCATGGCATGGTTCGTGTATTGCTAACCGAGCAACTTTATCGGCGGCAACGATATTGAACAAACTCATCCGTATCACCGGGGAATAGACTTTTTGTGAGAATTATTTCCTCTAGTGGAGAAATATTGTTTTAGACAAATATCTTAGAAATGTAGACGATGCACAGTAGAGATCTTGAAGATTTGACTTTATTATTGGTGCGAGATGAGGAAGAGCCTGCAATGTGGTTGGACCGTTGGCTGTTGAGTTATCCTGTTGCATATATGGCGAAGGTCTCACGTCATCAGCGCGGATTACTGATTGGCAATCCATACTTCAGACGGCCTTGACGCGATTTGCGTAAGAATACAGCGGTTGTAGCTCATGGCGCCGGAGTTTCAGGGTTTTTAGCTTGGCTTTATTTGGCGGATATGAATACCCAGCGTAAGGTTCGTAATATTATTTATGGTATCCCCGCTGCAAGACGCTTTCCCGAAGATGAGGGAGCATAGCTTACAGAGAGTTCGCTGCCATTGTCCGGCGGCATTGGTCATCGGTAGGCAAGATCTGCTTTGTCCGGGAGGATTGGGCGGAACGGCAGGCACGGTTATGGAATATGCGGCTTCTAATTGCACCCGAAGAAGGCCGTCTGAATGGAAATTTGCAGGGATGGCAGTGGGGGATGAAGTTAATGCAGGAGATGTTATGTTCTAGTATAGCGGAGACCGGTTTATGGATCAAATATGAGCAAATCAGCCTATTTGTATTCTTTTAAGCAGCAGGCCGTCTGAAAACTATTTTCAGACGGCCTGCAGTTTAAAACGAACGGACTTTAATGGACATTCACATAAGAGCTTGAATGCAGTTCTTGCAACAGATTAGTTGTCGCTTGCTGTGCTTTCTGATTGGAAATATATTGACGAACGGCAATATGTTGCGCTCTTTCCGGAGTGCGTTTGCATCGCGCACTTCGTTCAGTTTGATAAAGTGCCAACCGAATGTGTGCGTACAGGCGGACTGACTTTGGCCGGGCTTGAGTTTGTGCACGGCGTCCTCAAACGGTGCCACCATTTTGGCCGTCTGAAAACCAGCTCAAAGTCGCCGCCGTTGCCGGCACTGGTGTCTTGGGGAATATTGGCGGGCAAGGGCGGAAAAATCGGTACCGCTGCGGGCTTCAGTCAGCAATTTTACGGATGCTGCTTTCGTGCCGCAGAAACTGCATTGTCGGAGTCGGCTTTCAACAGGATATGTTGGGCTTTATATTGGCGCAGAGGCTCACCGGCGGGTGAGGTAATGCCTTGCCGCTGGGCTTGGGCGAGGAAGCGGTCAACTTCGGCATCGCTGACGCGGCTGTTTTGCATGATGGCTTGTTGACGCACCCTTTTTCGACAACAATACTGTCGGCAACTCGGCGGCGCACGGCTTTATTCGCTGCCCTGTGTCGGATTCTGGGCCAATACCGCGTCAATCTCGGCTTCGCTGGCTTGGATGCGTTTGCCCGCTTGGATAATCAGCGACCGATTGACAAGCTGGCTTAATACCTGTTGGCGCAATTCGTCGTTGCTGATTTGGGAGCCTTTTGGGCAGGCGGCTGCGGGCGGCTGCGACGGCTTTGGGCGACTTCGCGTGGGTGATCGTCGTTATCCACTACGGCGGCGATGCTGTCTGAAAAATTTGACGTCGGCGGCGTGGACATTCAGTGTCAGGACCCAGGGCGGCGGCAAGTATCAGGGGTTTGAAATTCATTTTTGTGACTACCTCGTTGGTTTTTGCTGTAGCCGGGGATGGCCAAGCGTAATTGTTCGAATGGGTTGTTGCCGATATTGCTTAAATCTTTGAGTTGCAGGATTGAAGAAGACGGCGTTTTTGAGCCTGTTCAGGCCGGTAACGTAGTGTTGGCCGACAATACTCGCACTCAGCAGCCGCAGTTGCTTTTTGTATTCGACGCCGGCCAGTATTTCGAGCGGTTTTTGGGCTTCGATTTCGTAGTTGTAGCGGGCGATGGCGTACAGGTTTTTCTTAATCGGCCACCGTGCGGCCACAAGTCGATTTGGCTCAATCTGTCGTAGTAATAGAGCCGTCGGATTGCAGGTAGATTTTCTCGTTGCGTCCGTATTTGTAACGTGCGCTGAGGACTTTTACCCGGCTCTGGTTAGCGGACGCCGCGTGAACAGCTTTCCGCACGGCCCAGGTTTTGGTTGTAGTGGACATCTGCGTCAAGGCGGACGCGTTGCTGACGTTGCCGTGCGAAAGCCACCAGTCGGAACGGTTGCGTTCGTATTGGCCGACGCTGCTGTCAGCGGGACGGGTACCGGCTTTTGATGTAACTCCCGACCGATACCGGCGCGGAACCGTTCTGTTCCGTTATTGGGATCTAGGATGCGCGTCTGTACCGCGGTAGACAGGCTGTTAGCCGCGTTGATGCGGTCGCTGCCCGAATAGAGATTTTCACGGAAAAAGCTGCGCGTAAGAGAAAACTGTTTTCCGATGAGTCGAAATTGGGCAGGTCGTTTTGCGACTTGGTCGGGATATAGTTGCACAGGCGCGGCTCCAAGGTCTGAATGAAGTTGCTGAACAATTTTCGTTTACGCTCGAAGGTCGTGCCCGAATCGACGTTAAAATAGGCAGGGTGGCTGGCGTGCCGGCTCGGCGTGCTGTTGAATTTGTCAGCGCGTAATAGGTGGAGTGGACGCCGATTTTCGGACGGACGTAGCCCCACTGGTTGTGGAAATCATTTGATACTCGGGATAGAGCAGGGCACGGCTGCCGCTTGTTTTTCGTCGTGGTCGAAAGCGGGTGAACCGGCCGTAACGTTGATTTTCGGCGTTGCCGATGCTGCGTTGCCAGTTGCCGGTCAGCTTCGGCATATAGGCGTAAGGTTTGTTCTCTTGTAGCCGGATTCGTTGGCCAGCGTCTGGTATTTCGCGCCGTAATCGAACCGCTGGGGTTGCCGCTAAAGCGAATCATCATCGGTTCAACCACGCCCGCGGTTGAGGGCTGACGTTGCCGGCGTGACGTCGTCGCGGCCGTAAAATCGCGGCAGGCCGTTGCCTGGAAACCTGGTTGAAGTCGATGCCGCCGTTCAGGTGCCGGGGTGGTTCCGCTGATTATGGTCCCATTTGAACTGGTAGCGGCTGTAAGCGGTCGCGTTTCTGTCGTGCGGCATCCAGTCGCCGCTCAAGCTTGGCCGCCGTGGAATATTTGGGCCGAGATAGCGGAATTGTCCGCCCAAATGCACGCCGCGGCTGCTGATGATGCCCGGAGTAACGGCGGCGTCGTAGTTGGGCGCGAGGTTGGAGGTAGTAGGCAGGGCCAGCAGGCGCAGGTCTCGAACTCGGTGGAGATAGATCGAACCAGAAGGCCGCCTTTGCGGCTGCCGTTGAATCGAAGTCGGCCCACGGTGTATGTAAAGCATCGGAACGCCGCCGAACACCAGCGGAAGCACCTTTGGCTACGCCGATGCCGCTGTTTTCGTCGGCTCTTCGATGCTTTTGGCCTTGATATACCAGCCGGCGCGTCGCCCGGCGAACAGGTGGTGTTGAACTTGGTTCACAGCCAGACTAACCCTCGCTCCTTTTCATTTCGGCCTGACGGCTGACGCTTTGCAGCCGGCGGCCTTCTTGTTCGGCATCGACGCGCGCACATAATCGGACGCCGCTGCCGTCGGTCAGATTGTAGGTGATTTGCTGCCGCTGACGGTAGAGCCGTTTGCGCGAGTTTGAATTTATTGCCTGCGGTAACGGTGTGTTGGCGGCTTTGGTCGTAATTCCGCCCATTGCGCGTTCGCTAATATTTCATCGTTGCGCTCTCGATAACGACGTCGCCTCCGGCGCGGACGGCCACTTTGGTTTTACCTTTTGGATTTGGTCGGCGGTTACGCGTGCGTATAGTCGGCGGAAGTGGATCTTCACCGCTCCGTCTGGACGGGATTTTCCGTCAGGCCCAGCGCGCGCGCTTCGGCTTCGACGGTTTCATGCGAACAAAACAGACACAGGTCGTGCCCAACGACAGATTCCCGCCGGTTTCGGTGAAGATGCGGTTTCAGACGGCCTGCAGTAGCTCGCCGTGCCGGGGCAGATGCGGCAGCTCCGATATTCTGGGCATTGGTTGCCGCCGCACCGGAAGCCTACGCCCAGTGCAAAACCAGCGGTTTGAGGAAAATAAACGAGCCGTACCATACCTTTAAATCGGTTTTGCCAAAGTTAGAATAGCATTTATTTTAACCTGAAAAACAACGAAACCGCTATGCAACGACAGACCGAATTAAAAATGGCTGGAAACCGTCTATCCCGACCAACCGTTCGAACTGGAGCTTCGCCGCCGCCGATGCCGACTTCCGCCGCTATTTCCGCGCCATCAAGTTTTCAGACGGCCATACTGCTGTCGTCTGTATGGATGCCCCGCCTGACAAAATGAGTGTCGCCCCCTATCTGAAAGTGCAAAAACTCTTCCATATGGTCAACGTGCCGCAGGTATTGCATGTCGATGAAACGCAAGGGTTTATGGTGCTCAACGACTTGGGAAGCACCACCTTTCTGACCGCCACGACCCAAGAAAACGAAGCGGGCACACAAAGTCCTGCTGCTCGAAGCCGTGGGTGAGCTGATTGAATTGCAGCGCCAGCCGCTCCGGCGTGCTGCCTCGAGTTACGACCGCGAGGTCATGCTGCGCGAAATCAACCTGTTTCCGGAATGGTTCGTCGCCAAGGAATTGGGACGCGAACTGAATTTCAAACAGCGCCGGCTGTGGCAGCAGACCGTTGATACCCTGTTGCCGCCCCTCTTGGCGCAGCCGAAAGTTTATGCACCGCGACTACATCGTACGCAACCTGATGCTTCAGAAGGGCGGCCGGGCGTGCTCGATTTTCAAGACGCATTGTACGGCCCGATTTCCTATGACTTGGTTTCTGCTGCGCGACGCGTTTATCGGCTGGGACGAAGAGTTCGTATTGGACTTGGTTATCCGTTACTGGGGAATAGGCGCGTGCCGCCGGACGCCCGTGCCGCCGGAGTTTGACGAGTTTTACCGCTGGTTCGAATGGATGGGTGCAGCGCACTCCGAAAGTCGCCGGTATCTTCGCCCGACTCGTACCACCGCGACGGAAAAGACAAATACCGTCCCGAAATTCCGCGCTTCCTCAACTACCTGCGCGCTGTCGCGCCGTTATCAAGATTTGGCGCCGCTATGCACTGCTGGTCGATTTGGTGGGCGATGAGGAGTTGGAAACGGGATATACGTTTTAATCGGCCGGTTCGTTTGAATCGGAGAGTGAAGCCGTCTGAAAAACCGATTTTCAGACGGCCTTTGATCTATTCCGCCTTATCCTTCAACTCCGCCCCCACATCCGCAAAGCGCCGCAGCACCTCATGCTTTGTCCAAATCGCGGCACGCCGCGCTTTCCGCCTGATGCCGAACTCGATGTGCGGTTTGACCGCCGTTCCGTCCGCATTTTGCCAGCCGACGCTGGGCAGGCTGTAAGAGCGCAACGCCCGGGTAGGTGTGTTCGACGTGCTCCATAATCGGGACAACGCGCGATTCGGGCGCCCGAACACATACACGCTGCGGCTGCCGCGTTCGGTTTGGTTGAAGCGGTCGGCGTAATAAGTATCCAAAACCCATTCCGCCATCGGGTGCGCCATCACGGGAAGCCAGGAAGAAATAATGTTCGCGGATGGAAAAACCGCGATGTTGTTGAACGGTTGGCACAAGTCGCGCCTGCGGGAAAAATCCGCCATTTTCAGGCGTTGGGCGTGTTCGGGGGCGTCAAGCGGTTCGCCACGTTTAGCGTAACGGCTTCGATGAACTGGCGGCTTCGGGATGGCGGACGACGGGCAGATCCAAAGCGGCGGCGGCAGCTTGGCGGGTATGGTCGTCGGGCGGGGAAACCGATGCCGCCGGTAACGAAGGTCGGCAGGCCGTCTGAAAAAGCTGCGGCGCAGTTGTTTTGACCAGCAAATCAGGTTCGTCGGGCAGGTATTGCACCTGATTGAGCTTCAGCCCGCGCGATTCCAGCAGGGATTTGAAAAGGCGAAATGTTTGTCTTGGCGGCTGCCGTGCAGAATTTTCGTCGCCGATGATGATGAGGTTGAACAAATGCTGTCGGTCTTTTCATAATCTTTCTTCTCGAGGTCGTCTGAAAATGTCCGGACGCTTCCAAAGGGTTAAAACAAAAGGAAAAACCATGCACGAATATCGTTTTGAAACAACCGAAAAAGCTGGCTTGACTGTTTGAAAGTGCGTCTTTGCCGTCTTCGGCTTGGGTTTGATACTGATGGAACAAGGCTGGGGCATTGCACTGGGCTTAACGCTCTTTGCCTTTTTCCGCATGGTTGCTGTGGCGTGATTTTTATAAACGCAGCCGCGAAATCGTATTTTTCAGAAGAAGGGATGGAAAATCAGCCGCGAAGGCACGCAAACACTGCCTTTAGAGGGTTTTTGCGGCGTGGCGGTATTTAGCTGATACGAAACGAAGCAGAATCATTAATATCTACCGGATTGCGCTCGTCCCCAAAGCAGCCGTGACGATACGCCGCTGACGGTATATACTGCAGTACAGTCGTTTACTCGTCTGCCGGCTTTACCCGAGTCCGTAAATTATCCGCCATCGATTGCCGAATGCACAGGTCTTGCAGGATTTCGGCGATATCGGCTCGGCGACCTTGTCGGAGCTGTGCAAAATGCTGTTTTTAAAATCAAGATTGACATAGGTCGTCTGAAAACCGAAATCCGTTTTCAGACGACCTATTTGGTTTACTCGGCTGGATTGTCGGCAATATTTATTAGATAATAAAACCCACTTTTACGAAAAGGGGCGGTTGCGCCCATTTATTTTTAGTCCAAAGGATTCCCCCATGAGCCAAAACAATACTATCCTGCAACACCTTCCCGTCGGTCAAAAAGTCGGCATCGCCTTCTCCGGCGGGCTCGATACCTCCGCCGCCCTGCTGTGGATGAAACTCAAAGGCGCGCTGCCCTACGCCTACACCGCCAACCTCGGCCAGCCCGACGAAGACGACTACAACGCCATTCCCAAAAAAGCGATGGAATACGGTGCGGAAAACGCCCGCCTAATCGACTGCCGAGCGCAGTTGGCACATGAAGGCATCGCCGCCATCCAATGCGGCGCGTTCCACGTTTCCACCGGCGGCATCGCCTATTTTAACACCACGCCTCTGGGTCGCGCCGTTACCGGCACCATGCTCGTTTCCGCCATGAAGGAAGACGACGTCAACATCTGGGGCGACGGCAGCACCTGCAAAGGCAACGACATCGAGCGTTTCTACCGCTACGGCCTCTTGACCAATCCCGCGCTGAAAATCTACAAACCCTGGCTCGACCAACAATTTATCGACGAACTCGGCGGCCGCCACGAAATGAGCGAATTTCTGATTGCCAACGGCTTCAACTACAAAATGTCGGTTGAAAAAGCCTATTCCACCGATTCCAATATGCTCGGCGCGACGCATGAAGCCAAAGACTTGGAATTCCTCAACAGTGGCATCAAAATCGTTAAACCCATCATGGGCGTTGCCTTTTGGGACGAAAACGTCGAAGTCAAACCCGAAGACAGTGTCAGCGTGCGCTTTGAAGAAGGCGTGCCCGTTGCATTGAACGGCAAAGAATACGCCGACCCCGTCGAGCTCTTCCTCGAGGCCAACCGCATCGGCGGACGCCACGGTTTGGGTATGAGCGACCAAATCGAAAACCGCATCATCGAAGCCAAATCGCGCGGTATCTACGAAGCCCCGGGCATGGCGTTGTTCCACATCGCCTACGAACGCTTGGTAACCGGCATCCACAACGAAGACACCATCGAACAATACCGCATCAACGGCCTGCGCCTCGGCCGACTGCTCTACCAAGGCCGCTGGTTCGACAGCCAAGCGCTGATGCTGCGCGAAACCGCCCAACGCTGGGTCGCCAAAGCCATCACCGGCGAAGTCACGCTCGAACTGCGCCGCGGCAACGACTACTCGATTCTGAACACCGAATCGCCCAACCTCACCTACCAGCCCGAACGCCTGAGCATGGAAAAAGTCGAAAACGCCGCCTTTCACCCCGCTCGACCGCATCGGCCAGCTCGACCATGCGCAACCTCGACATCACCGACACCCGCGCCAAACTCGGGTATCTACTCGCAAAGCGGCTTGTTGTCGCTGGGCGAAGGTTCGGTATTGCCGCAGTTGGGTAATAAGAAATAAGTCAATTCGAACTGCTCAGAGGCCGTCTGAAACCCCTGTTTCAGACGGCCTTTTGAGCTAAAAGTACCGCACCAATTCGGGGCGGAAGCGGGAAAAATTTCTATATAATAGCCGCCTTGATTGATAATAACGATAGTGAAACAGACATTATGGAAACTGTAAAAACTCCTTCACGTTGGCGTTTCGCCTTGAAAATGGCGGGCTGCCATCTGCTGATCAGCCTGTTTCTGGCCGGCATGGCGGCGCTGCTGGTGTTTAAAGTATGGTATCCCTATCCGTATGCCGAGCTGACCGGCGGTTTGCAGTTTACAAACTGGTGGTGGCGGTGGATGTGGTTTCAGGCCCGTTGCTGACGCTGGTTCTGGCCAGCCCGAAAAGTCGGTACGCGAACGGGTGGTGGATTTTTCGTTGGTCGGCGTCATCCAGCTTGCCGCGCTGCTGTACGGGCTGTACAGCGTGTCGTTGGCGCGGCCGGTGGCGGTGGCTTCGAAGTGAGACAGGTTTTCGGTGGTTACCGCTGCGGAGGTGGATGACGCTGCTCGCCGATGCGCCCGAAGGATTGCGCCGCTTGCCTTGGTTCGGCGTGAACAGGGTAGGGATACGCGAACCTTTAAACGCCGAGGAGTACAACCAAGACCTGATGCTGTCGCTCAAAGCGCATCGAACTGAGTATGCGTCCGAACCGTTGGGCGGCGGACGATGCGCATGAGCGGGAAAAAATCCGCCGGGGCATGAAACCGCTGTCCGCGCTCGCCGCGATGCGGAATATGACCGAAGCCGATATTCTGCGGGAAGCGGACGTGAAGGATACGGGTGAAAAACGCTATTACCTTCCGTTTACCGGCAGCAAGGAAAAGGATGGATTGTCGTGTTGGACCGACCATGCCGATTTTCTGGGATTCCGCCAAGATCGACGGGTTTGCCAAAAGCAGCCAAATAAGCAGATTTGAAGGATAAAAGGCCGTCTGAAAAATTTTTCAGACGGCCTTTTATTTGTCGTCCGGTCAGGAAACGGGCGTACATTCGTGCAGCAGCAGATTGTCCACCGTCGCTTCCGTGCCGTCGATGCCTTCCGCCTGTTCGTGATGGACGAGGAAACCGTTGCCCTCTTTATAGAAATCGTTGCCGAATCTGTTACCGATGGTCCACGTTTGCGTACCGTTGCTGAAGGCGGTCAGGTCTTCGTCGCTGCCGGTCGCGCTGTATGCCGCGGTCAGGATGCCGCCTTGTATCTGATTTCGGCTTCGGGACCGGCACTGCCCTTTAGTAATAGCGTGCCTCGACGCTTCCCCGGCGCACGGTATTTCTGCCATGCTGGCCCGGTCGGCCGTTTGCAGTCGCCGCCCAAAGCCGCGGGTGCGGACGCTGCGGCAGGGGCGGGCTGGGAAACGGCTACGGGAGCAGGGGCGGATACGGTTTGCGGTGAGTCGGGCGCGGAGGCTTGGGAGGGGAGGCGGATTCTTTTCTGTCCGCAGGCGGCCAAAAGGCAGCAGGAAAGGAATAGGACGGTTTTGTTCACAGACATAATTTGATACGTTCATTTGATTATTTGCCGTAGGGTAGCACGAAGTGGCGGAAATTTCATATCTTAAGGTGAAAAGTGCCTGTCTTTGCAGGTCAGTCTGAAAAACGGCGGCGGCAAAATCGCTGATGGAGTATGCGAACTCTGCTATAATCAGCACAAAACGCCTGCCATCCGCCAAGCCCTTCGCAATACGGGCGGATGCGCCGTGCAGGCCCAGCCCGTACCCATCGGAAGAATAATCCATGAGCCAAACCCCTTTACTAGACACCATCAATCTGCCGCAGGATTTGCGCAGGCTGGATAAAAACAGTTACCGCAGGTTGCCGCCGAATCTGCGGGCATTCCCTGCTGGATTCGATAGCAAAACCGGCGGGCATTTCGCCAGCAATCTGGGCGCGGTCGAGCTGACCATCGCCCTGCACTATGTGTACGACACGCCCGAAGACAAGCTGGTTTGGGATGTCGGCCATCAAAGCTATCCGCACAAAAACCTTACCGGCCGCAAAGATCAAATGCACACCATGCGCCGCTACGGCGCTTTGGCGGGTTTTCCCAAACGCAGCGAGTCCGAATATGACGCGTTTGGCGTAGGATATCTCCTCCACCTCCATCGGCGCGGCTTTGGGGCATGGCGGCGGCAGACAAAATCCTGGCAGCGACCGTCGCAGCGTCGCCATTATCGGCGACGGCGCGATGACGGCGGGTCAGGCGTTTGAAGCCTTGAACTGCGCGGGCGATATGGACGTGAACCTGCTGGTCATCCTCAACGACAACGAAATGTCGATTTCAACGTCGGCGCGCGCTGCCGAAATACCTCGCCAGTAACGTCGTGCGCGATATGCGCGGCGTGTTGAGCACCACTCAAGGCGCAATCGAGCAGGTTTTTGACAAGCTGCCCGGCGCGATGGAGCTTGCCCAAAAAGTCGAGCACAAAATCAAAAACGCTGGCGGGCGAAGCCGAACACGCCAAGCAGTCGCTGTCTTTGTTTGAAAACTTCGGTTTCGCTACACCGGCCCCGTTGACGGCCACAACGTCGAGCATCTGGTTGACGTATTGAAAGATTTGCGCGGCCGCAAAGGGCCCGCAACTGCCGCACGTCATCACCAAAAGGGCAACGGCTACAAACCCGCCGAAAACGACCCCTGTCACAACACCACGCCGTTGCCAACCTGCCCAAAGACGTTTCGAGACGACCTCAAAACTTCAACGTCGTCTGAAAAGAGAAAACAAGCCTCCGCCGCCAAACCGACCTATACGCAAGTAGTTCGGCAAATGGCTGTGCGACCAGGCGGCGGCAGATTCTCGATTGGCGGCGATTACCCCGCCATGCGGCGAGGGCAGCGGACTGGTCGAATTCGAACAACAATTTCCCCGACCGCTATTTCGATGTCGGCATCGCCGAGCAGCACGCCGTTACCTTTGCCGGCGGTTTGGCTTGCGAAGGCATGAAGCCCGTCGTTGCCATTTATTCCACCTTCCTCCAGCGCGCCTATGACCAACTGGTGCACGATATCGCCCTGCAAAACCTGTCCGTTTTGTTTGCCGTCGACCGCGCGGGCATCGTCGGCGCGGACGGCCCGACCCATGCCGGTTTGTCACGATTTGAGCTTCCTGCGCTGCGTGCCGAATATGATTGTCGCCGCGCCGAGCGATGAAAACGAATGCCGCCTGCCGCTTTTCGACCCGCTATCAGGCAGACGCCCCCGCCGCCGTCCGCTATCCGCGCGGCACGGGAGCAGGCTCGCCCGTTTCGGACGGCCTCGAAAACCGTAGCCATCGGCAAAGGCATCGTCCGCCGCCAAGGCGAGAAAAACTCGCATTCATCGCCTTCGGCAGCATGGTCGCCCCCGCATTGGCGGTTGCCGACAAACTCGAACGCCACCGTCGCCGATATGCGCTTCGTCAAACCGATAGACGAGGAACTCATCGTCCGCCTCGCCCAAAGCCACGACTACATCGTTACCGCCGGAAGAAAACGCCGAACAAGGCGGCGCAGGCAGCGCGGTGCTGGAGTATTGGCGAAACACGGCATCTGCAAACCCTGTTTTACTTTTTGGGCGTTGCCGATATCGTAACCGAACACGGCGATCCGAAAAACTTTTTGGACGATCTGGGCTTGAGTGCCGAACGAATCGAACAGCGGATACAGCAGTGGATAGCGGCGAAGGCCGTTGCGAAATTACAAAACCATAAAGGCCGTCTGAAAAATATTTCAGACGGCCTTTATGGTTTTGTGTTCCGATAGGAAACGTGAGCCAGTCTTTTGATTCATATTTGAAACAACATTTTAACATTTAAAGAATGTCGAACATTGTTTCCGGCGGCAGCTTCAGTTGGCGGCTGTATTGGTTGCAAAACAGATTGGCGGATGAGACAATGTAAATCAAGCTATATTTTTGTGTAAATAATGTTTTTATGAGAATAAATTTCTATTTAAAATACACTGTACGCAATTTAGTATCAATGGTAAAGCAATAGGTATCGGATTCATTTCATTTTACATGAATCTTTTTGCGTAAAAAGCTGTACAGTTTACTCAGGCGGCCTTTCGGAATCATTTATAATTTCATGAAAAGAAAGCGAGATTGTCATGGCTAAAAATTTTCCGATTTTTCCGAAAAATCCCGAACGAGATCTGCTGGGGCTGCGACAAGTATTGCCGTGCAGACGATTTGCAGTGCGGTAACGGCTGCGAGCGTATCCAGCACCCTATCGAGGTGGACGGGCGGGATTGGTATAAAAAGGTGATTGGAGCAATCTGTTGAGCGACCAGCAGCAAATCGAACTGGGTTTGAAAGAAGCGCCGCCGGCAGAAGCCGTTGTTAAGATAGAACTCGAAAAATTGCGAAACCGCACATCAAGCTGCCATTGAAAAACAAGGCCGTCTGAAAACGAAAGTCGCGGCCCAAGCGTACTTTTCGATGGTTCCCGTTATCGTGAAGGTAAAACGGAAAGGCCGTCTGAACAGGGAAGGAGAAACATAAGGCTTCTTCCTTTCTGTTCAGACGGCCTTTCGAAGGTTTGAGGCCGTCTGAAAATACACATCAGGTTCAAATCCGCTGATGCGGTCGTACAGCCGTGCGGGATCGTTGCCTTCCTCGTGCATTTGGATGCGCAGGCGCAAGTCGTTGACGGAGTCGGCTTTGGCGCAGGCTTCGTCATATTCGATTTGGTCTTTGATATAGAGGTTGAACAGGTGCTGGTCGAAAGTTTGCATCCCTTCGGTGTCTCGAACGCTGCATCAAGCCGTGCACGTCCATCAGATCGCCTTTGAAAATCAAATCCTGCACGGCGGGCGTGTTCAGCAGCAGGTCGATGACGGCGGTGCGAAGGGTACGGTTTTTGCGGATGACGAGACGTTGGCCGATAATGCCGGTCGGGTTCAGTGCCAAATCCATCAGCACCTGCGGGCGGCGGTCTTCGGAATAGAAGTTGGTGATGCGCTCGATGGCTTGCGCCGCATTGTTGGCGTGGATGGTGAAGACGCACAGGTGGCCGGTTTGGGCGAGCTGCACGGCGTATTCCATACTGCTTTCGCTGCGCACCTCGCCGATACAGACGACGTCCGGCGCTTGGCGCATCGCGCTTTGCCGGCGATTTTCCGTCGGGCGTATCGATGCCGACTCGCGTTGGGAAAATGCAGCGGCGCGGTTTGTAGATGTATTCAATCGGATCTTCGATGGTAACAATGTGGCCGGGCACTTTGTTGTTGCGGTAATCCAGCATCGATGCCATGGTGGTGGATTTACCCGAACCTGTCGGACCGGCCAGAATCAGCATTCCGCGCGGAGTGAGGGGCGAGGTCTTTCAATTTCGGCGGCAGGCCCAATTCGTCGATTTCGGGGATTTTCTGGTTGATGCGGCGCAATACCATACCGACGCGGCCTTGCTCGTGATAGGCGTTGACGCGGTAGCGCGCGTTGCTGCGCGATTGCACCGAATAGTTGATTTCAGTTCTGGTTAAAGGCTTCCAACTGTTCGGGGAGTTCATGGTCGATTCGACGATGGCGGCGGTTTCCTCGCCGGTCAGCGCTTTGTGCGGTACGGGGAAAGTACGCCGCGACTTTCATGGCGGGCGGGAAGCCTGCGCTGATGAAGATGTCGGACGCATTGCGGCTTTCCGCTTGCGCGCGCACATGCGGTCAGCAGCGGATGCAGATGGGTGCCGATTTCGGCGGGGCTCGGAACATGCGGCGGCTGGTTTTTCTGTGAATAAGCCCTGCACCATTTCGGTTAAAAAGGTCGTGTAAGGGGAGTAGAGTCGCTCATTTTTATGTGCTCTTGTTTATTTGAATTTGCTTGAATCAGGCAATCGACAGGCTTTTCGCTGTTTTGCGCTTTGCTGCGGGCGACTTCGGGGCTGATGGTGCCTTGGCGGACCAGGGCCTGAAGCGCTTGGTCGAGCGTCTGCATACCGTGCGCCTGACCGGTTTTGCAATGGGAGTTGATTTGCGCGATTTTGTTTTCGCGGATAAGGTTGCGCACGGCGGGGGTAGATATAAAGGATTTCGTGCGCGGCGACGCGGCCGTTGCCGTCGCGGGTTTTCAGCAGGGTTTGTGGAAATGACCGCGCGCGGGGATTCGGACAGCATCGAACGCACCATTTCTTTTTCGCCGGCCGGGAATACGTCGACGATACGGTCTCACGGTTTTGGCGGCGCCGGTGGTGTGCAGCGTGCCGAATACCAAGTGGGCCGGTTTCGGCGGCGTCAGCGCGAGGCCGATGGTTTCGGGGTCGCGCATCTCGCCCACCGGGAATCACGTCGGGGTCTTCACGCAATGCGGAACGCAGGGCGTTGGCAACTATGGGTGTGTTGGTAGTTCGCGCTGGTTAATCAACGCTACCAGTGCACAAACTCAATCGGGTCTTCGATAGTCAAAATATGTGCGGGCTGGGTTTCGTTGATGAAGTCATCATCGCTGCCAGCGTGGTAGATTTGCCGGAGCCGGTCGGACCGGTTACCACCACCAGCCCGCGCGGGTTGTCGGCGATTTGGAAAAATACGCGGCGCGCGCAGGTCTTCCAGCGTCAGCACGGTACTCGGAATGGCATGGAAAACGGCGGCGGGGCCGCGGTTGAGGTGAATGCGTTGACACGGAAACGGGCGACGTTGGCAGCTCGAACGAAGTCGACCTCCAAATCTTGTTGGAAAATTTTCGCGCTGGTGGTCGTTCAGCGACCGAAGTAACCATGTTGCCGACTTTCGGCGGTCATTTCGGGCAGGTTGATGCGGCGGATGCTCGCCGTGTACGCGAATCATGGGGAGACATTTCCGAGCTTAAATGAAGGTCGGATGCTTTGTTTTACGCCGAAAAGCGAGTAAGTCGGTAATCTGCATAATGCGGCCTTGTTGATTGGAATAGTAAACCCGCTTATTTTAAATAGATAAGCTGGGTGTTCGATAAAGTAAAAATTTTAAGAAAATTACATTAAACGGATAAATTAGGGAAAGAACCATGTCGGTACTGCAAACAGAACTATCATAACGTATTGGCGCAGATTGCCGGTGCCGAGGCGTCCGCCGGAAGGAGTGCCGGAGAGGTAAGGCTGGTGGCGGTGGGTAAAACGCTCGCCGGCGAGCATCCGCGAAAGCGGGCGCCGCCGGACAGCGATTTCGGCGAAAAGCATATTCAGGAATGGTAGGAAAAAGTCCAGGTTTCGGGCCGATTTGTCCGACACGTGTGGCACACATCATCGGCGACGTGCGGTCGAAATAAAACCAAGTTCGTGGCCGAACGCGCACTGAGTGCATACCATGAGCGTCTGAACCGCCCGGCGCTCGGAGCGTGCAGAGGCCGCCCGACGCCGCCGCTACAGGTGTGCATCGAAGTGAACATTGCGGGCGAAGCGGCCAAACACATTTCGTGTCGCACCGGATGAGGGCGTGTTGCGCTGGCCTCGCGAAGCGCAAAAGCCGCCGAACCTCAAAATGCGCGGGTTGATGCGTGCGTGGCGCAGCCGTGCCGGCGAGCACGTTGCGCATGAAGCATTCGGCCGGATGCGGGCGCTGGTGGCGAGTGAGCTGCGGCAGGCGTGGCGGATGGCTGTATTGACGATGGGCATGTCGTGGCGATATGGAGATTGCCGTCGCACGCTGGTGCAACCTGTCCGCATCGGCGGTGCGATTTTCGGCCGACGGGATACAGCAAATAGCTCGTGACGAGGCCGTCTGGAATATGTTTTTCAGACGGCCTCGCTCATAGAACAGGATAGGAGGTTGCAAAATGAACATCTATTTCTTGGGTGGCGGCAATATGGCTGCCGCGATTGCGGGCGGATTGGTCAGGCAGGGCAGCCATCGGGTGCACATTGCCAACTCGAGGCAAAAGAGACGCGAACGTCTGGCAGAGGGAGTTGGGCGTGTCCGTATCTGAAAGCTGCCCGGACTGGCAGCGACGACGTGTTGAGTATTGGCGGTCAAACCGCAGGACATGCGGGCCGCCTGCCGCGTGCAAACCAACGGTGCGCTGGTGTTGTCCGTCGCCGCGGGATTGAGTATCGCCACCTTTAAGCCGCTATTTGGGCGGAACGCGCCGCATTGTCCGCGTGCGATGCTGAATACGCCGCATCGGTTTGTGTCGGGCGATGTTTGCCGACGACAGCGTTTCCGACCAAGACAAAAGCCGCGGCAGACAGCATTATGCGTGCGGTCGGCATCACCAGTATGTCTCGCGACGGCGAGAAACGGCTGCACGATATTACTCGGCATCAGCGGCAGCGGGCCGGCTCTATGTGTTTTATCTGCTGGATGCGCTGAAACAGGCGGCCCAACAGCAGGGTTTCGGCGAAAAAGAGGCAGTACAGGCTGAGTTTGGCAACCTTCAAAGGAGCCGTCGCGCTGGCCGATCAGACGGGGAGAGGATTTCGCCGTATTGCAGCAAAATGTTACCTCCAAAGGCGGCACCACCCACAGGCCATCGAAACCTTCAAGGCGGGCAGATTGCCGAAACCGTCGTAAAGGCGCTCAGCGGCGTGCGTCAACCGTTCGCGGAGTTGGCTAAACAGTTTGAGGCCGTCTGAAAATGAGAGGAGACTTGTTGATATTAAAGCCAGACGGCATCGTGATTTTTCGTGTATCGCACGCTGCTTGTTGCAGTGGGCCGGGTTGATACCAATCATCCGTTGGCGAGGTTTTGCATCCAGCGACCGACTGGCTGGTCAAACCAGATCAGGAAACTGGTACCGCCGCATGGGAAATGGGATGTCGCCTGTATATTGGCCGGACTGCTGTTTTACCATGCCGTGTTTATATTGATTCGGTTGACGGCTTCTTCAGAAGCGATTCGGCGGCAGAGTGATTCGCCGTAAATTTTTATATTCGCCGTATTGGCACATCGATGAGGCAGCCGCTCATGCTTTTTATTCATCGGATTGTTTGTCGCGCATGGTATTGCGCCATTAAAAACCATATTCTCCCGTTTCCGGTATCGCTGCACGTATCTTGAATCCGTATTACGACCTCGTCTTCTGTAAGGGTCGGTAGATACGATTTTTCGGGTAGTGTTGGCACTCGCCTTGTGGTTCTGGCTGGGCTATGTCCTGCCGCAGCTGTTCAGAATGTTGAATCTGTGGCTGCTTCAGTAATGTTTCAGATACACGGGCGAGCGTAAGCAAAATGAGTGCAAATAGTGCTATAAAAGCACTATACCAAAACAGTGCTATGCGCCATTTCTATATGGTTGCAGGCCTCAAGAAATTCATATAAATAACAAGCATTTGCAAAATTTCCGATAACCAGAGTGAAAGAATGATTATGGCGAAACTGACAGAACAGACATCTTGAATTGGAATGGGCCGGAAGATGATTACATGAACAGTGACCAACTGGCTTTTCTTCCGAACTGTTGGTTAAAAATGCAAGATGAGTTAATTCAAAAACGCCTCCGTTACGACAGGTCATTTGCAAGAGCACGAATCTGCTCGATCCGCTGCGACAGGGCAACACAAGAAGAAGAGTATGCCTTGGAATTACGCCGAGACACGAGAAACGTAAACTGTTGGCCAAAGTCCAAGCTACTCATTCAGTATAGATGAAGGTGATTACGGCTTTTGCGCCGATGACGGAGAACTCATCGACCTTAAGCGTTTGCTTGCACGCCGACGGCGACGTTGTCCGTCGAAGCACAAGAAAGGCGCGAGCGGATGAAAAGCAGTTTGCCGATTGAGCGGTGCTTCTTGCTTCCTTAATATGACTGAAACTCGTTCGACCACTATCTAAACATATAGAGTCCGAGCGATTGTTTTTATCTAAATTTCGGATTCAATAAAATTTGTGTTGTGTTGGTATTTAGGCGGGAGGGGATAAAATATTTCTTTTGAATAACAGTAATTTGCGGGATGTGGTAAATTTTGCGGGTTGTTTGAAAACTTTCGACTGGTGGTGTGTGGAGGGGTATGTTCCGTTCTTCGCTGCGCTGCGGCGGTGTTTCAGGCCGTTAATGGTATTAATTAGCCGCACCAGCCACGTCTTTAACAAGACAGATTAGCCGATAGGCGGTGGGTGCCGAGGCTGGCCACTGAGAAGAAGAAGACAAGACGATGTTAGTAGAGACATTGGTTCTGTTGGTTTCTGTAAAGCGAGACCACAGAAGTTAAGAAGTTAGAGACTGAACACAGAGTTTGATCCTGGCTCGTGATTGAACGCCGCGCATGCTTTACACATGCGAGTCGGACGGCAGCAGTAGTGTGCTTTGACCACAAGCTGCGGCGAGTGGCGAACGGCAGGAGTAACATATCGGAACGTACCGAGCAGTGGGGGATAACTCATTAATCGGAAAGATTAGCTAATACCCATACAGGCTCTGAGGGAAGAAAGCAGGGGACCTTTTGGGCCTTTGCGCTGTTTGAGCGGCCGATATCTGATTAGCTGGTTGACGGGTAGAGCCTCACCAAGGCGACGATGCAATGTGGGTCTGAAGGATGATCTCGCCGCACTGGGACCGAGACACGGCCCAGACTCACGGGAGGCGCAAGTCGGAATGGACAATGCAACGGATCCAGCCATTGCGCTGCCGCGCGCTGCAGAAGGCCTGCGGTTGTAGAAGTGACTTTTGTCCGGGAAGAAAGCGCGAAGGCAGCACAGGTGCGCGATGTGCTCGTGGAAGCAAGAATAAGCACCGTACGCCACGTGCCAGCCAGCCGCGGTAATACGTAGGGTGCGAGCGTTAATCAGGTACTGGGCCATGTAAAGCGGGCGCAGACGGTTGCTTTAGCAGGATCGAAATCCCCGGCTTCAACCTGGGGATTTGCACAGGTTCCTGAACTATGGTGGCTAGAGTGTGTCAGAGGGGTAGAATTCCACGTGTAGCAGTGAAATGCGTGGGAGATGTGGAGGAACCACAGATGGCAGCGACGGCAGCCCCCTGGGATGGCACGACGCTCATGCCCGAAAGCGTGGGTAGCAGCAACAGGATAGATACCCTGGTGAGTCCACGCCGCGACTTGATGCGTCCGATTAGCTGTTGGGCAAACTGATTGCTTTTGGCAGCGAAGCTAACGCGTGAAATCGACCGCCTGGGGAGTACGGCTGTCGCAGAGTAGAAACTCAAAATCGCGCGATTGACGGGACCCGCAAGCATGTGGATGATGTGGATTAATTCGATGCAACGCGAAGAACCTTACCTGGTCTCGACATGTACGGAACCTTCCAGAGACGGCAGCGCCTTCGGGAGCGTAACACAGGTGCTGCATGGCTGTCGCAGCTCGTGTGTCGTGAGATGTTGCTGGCTAAGTCCCGCAACGAGGCGCAACCCTTGTCGTGAGTGCCATATCATTTGCGTTGGGCACTCTAATGAGGACCGTGCCGGTGACATGCTTCGGAGGAAGGTGGGGATGACGTCAAGTCCTCATGGCCTCCTGGCATGACCAGGGCTTCACACGTCATACAATGGTCGGGCTGACGAGGCAGCCAAGCCGCGAGGTGGAGCCAATCCCACCGATCATGAGTCCAGGACGTGCCTGCAGCTCGAGCGGTGGCTTTAGTCCGGAATCGCTGCAGTAATCGGCACGTCAGCACTGCGGTGAATACGCCGTTCCCGGGCTCTGTACACACACCGCCCGCTGTCACACCATGGGGAGTGGGGATACCAGAAGCAGGTAGGCTAACCGGCAAGAGCCGGCTTAAGCGCACGCATGCTTCATGACCGGTGCAGTCGTAACAAAGGTAAAGTCGGGAACCTGCGGCTGGATCACTGCCTCCTCTCTAGAGAGAAGGGTTTGGGCATCCACACTTATGCCCAGGTAAACCGTAAGATGCGGCAGGGAAGGTTTTGCAGCTCAGGTGAAAGCTGAGCAGCACGCTGATAAGCGTGGGGTCATGAGTTCAAGTCCTACCAGACCCACCAGCAGCTGGTCTGCAGTGATACGTGCGCAGCTCAGTTGCCAGAGCACCCGCTGCTACGCGAGCAAGGGGTCACCGGTTCGATCGTTTGCCTCCACCAAATATTTCAAATCAAAACGGGTGCCCGGCTGCAGCGAAGCGCAGCTTATTTTGATTTTGAGATGAAGTCGCTCGCAATATTGAACGCGTCGATCTCTAACAACTGGAAAGCCGAAAATCAGCAAACAAAGAGCTACCGTGTCTGCACGGACGATTGGCCGAGTGCAAACGGTTGGTTGTCTCCCTCGAAAGGAAAAGAAAAACAGGCTGCAGTATTTAGTGATGATTGTATCGACTGAATCCCTGAAAGACAAAAGGCGGGATTTAAAGACACAACAAACGCAAGCTGCATCAGAGTAGGAAGTCTCAAGCTCTGGTATTCTAGTCACCGGAACGTCGGACGAAGTCGGGAGAGGTTCTTGAAACGATAGAGTCAAGTGAATAAGCGCATCAGGTGGATGCGCTTGGCGATGACAGGGCGACTGAGGACGTGTAAGCCTCGCGAAAAGCATCGAGCTGGCAACAGCTATGATCCGGTGATGTCCGAATGGGGAAACCCACTGCATTCTGTGCAGCATCCTAAGTTGAATACATAGACTTAGAGAAGCGAACCCGAGAACCGAACCATCTAAGTACCCAAAGGAGAAAGAAAGAAATCAACCGGAGATTCCGCAAGTAGTGGCAGAGCGAACGCGGAGGAGCCTGTACGTGATAACTGTTGAGAGAGAAGAACAAGCTGGGAAGCTTGGCCATAGTGGGTGAGGGTCCCGTATTCGAAATCTCAATAGTGGTACTAAGTGTGTACGAAAAGTAGGGCAGGACAGTGGAAATCCTGTCTGAACATGGGGACCATCCGCACTCCAAGGCTAAATACTCACTCATCGACCGATAGTGAACCAGTACCGTGAGTGGAAAGCGAGCAGAACCCACGGGAGGGAGTGAAACAGAACCTGAAACCTGATGCATTACAAACAGTGGGAGCGCCCTTGTACAGGTGCGTGACTGCGCACCTTTGTACATGGGTCAACGACTTACATTCAGTAGCGAAGCTTAACCGAATGGGGGAGGCGTAGAAACCAGTCTATTGATAGGGCGAAGAGTTGCTGCGTGGAGACCCGAAACCGAGTGATCTCATCTCGCGGCCAGGTTGAAGCAGCCGTAACAGGACGAGGACCGAACCCACGCATGTTGCAAAATGCGAGGGATGAGCTGTGGATAGTGAAGCTGCACCAAACTCGGAGATAGCTGGTCTCCTGAAAACTATTTGTAGGTGGTGCCTCGAGCAAGACACCGATGGGGGTAAAAGCACCGTTGGCGGGTTGTAGTTATTGCAACTTACCGCACCCACTTGGCAAACTCTGGTAGAATACCATCAAGCGTTCGCCGAGAGACAGACGCGGGTGCTGGCGTCCGTTGCCGAGAGAGGGAGCAGACCCAGCCCGCGCTAAGGTACCAAATGATAAGATTAGAAGTGGTAAACGAAGGCGGGAAGGCTCCAGACAGCTACAGGATGTTGGCTTAGAAGCAGCCATCACATCATTTAAAGAAAGCGTAACAGCTCACTGAGTCGAGCTCGTCCTGCGCGGAAGATGTAACGGGGCTCAAATCTATAGCCAACGAAGCTGCGGATGCTGGTTTACTAGCATGGTACAGAGCGTGCCTTGTAAGCCGACAGAGGTGCATGCAGTGTGCGCGCTGGAGGTATCAGAAGCGCGACGTTGACATGAGCAGACGACGATAGAAGCGGGTGAAAAGCCCGCGTCGCCGAAAGCTCAGCGGTTTCCTAACAGCACGCACGTTCTATCGGCGAAGGGTGAGTCGCCCTAAGGCGAGGCAGAAATGCGTAGGTCGATGGAAACAGGGTTAATATTCTCGTATCACTTGATTCAAAATGCGATGTGACGAGAAGGTTAGGTTAGCAAGCTGTTGGAATAGCTTTGTTTTAAGCCCGGTGGAGTGGAAGACCGCCAGGCAAATCCGGGTCTTCTTAACACCGAGAAGTGAGCGACGAGTGTCTACGGACGTGGCAACCGGATACCACGCCTCCAGGAAAAGCCACTAAGCTTCCAGTTTGAATCAAACCGCGCCCGCAAACCGACACAGGTGGGCAGGATGAGGAAATTCGCCAAGGCGCCGGAGAGAGGAAGCTCGGGCAGGAAGGAACCTTCGGCAAATTGATACCGTAACTTCGGGGAGAAGCGTATGCCCTCGAGCGTTAAGGACTTGCTCCGGAAGCCCTGGAAGGGTCGCCTGGTAAATAGGTGGCTGCGACTGTTTATTAAAAACACAGCACTCTGCTAACACGAAGAAGTGGACGTATAAGGGTGCATGACGCACTTCTGCCCGAGTGCTGGAAGGGTTACACCGGAAGATGCTAAAGCGCATCGGAGTGACACGACAAACGGCGGCCGTAAACGGCATAACGGTCCTAAGGTGGCAGGAAATTCCTTGTCGGGTAGTTCCGACCCGCACGAATGACGTAACTGATGGCCACACTGTCTCCTCGAGCACTCAGCGAAGCGTCATGCGTCGTGAAAGATGCAATCTACCCGCCGCTAGACGCAGGCATCGTCAGAACCTTATCACCAGCAGCCATGCACGACTTTGAAGTCTTGTGTGGGAGAGGTGCGAGGCTTAGAAGCAGGGACCGCCAGTCTCTGTGGAGCGTCCTTGAAATACTCACCCTTGCGTGGCTGATGAGGTTCCTAACCCAGACCCGTTATCCGAGTCAGGGACCGTCACGGTGAGGCAGTTTGACCGCGGTCTCCTCCCAAGAGTAAACGGAGGAGTTCGAAGGTTACCTAGGGTCCGGCCGGAAATCGGACCGACAGAGCAAATGGCAAAGGTGAAGCAGAACTGCGCAGACCGACAAGTCGTGAGCAGGTGCGACAGCACGACATAGCGATCCGGTGGTTCAGACGGAAGCGCCATCGCCCACGGACACGGCGTACCGGGGATACACGACTGATCTCTCGCCCAGAGTTCATATCGACGGCGGAGTTTGGCACCCTCGATGCCGCCTCGGGTTCACATCCTATGCCGTGCAGTCGTCCCAAGGGCAGCAAGCTGTTCGCCATTATTGAGCACGTGAGCTGGGTTTAAAACGTCATTAGACTGGTGATTTGGTCCCCATCTGCAGTGGGCGTTGGAAGTTTGACGAGGGGCTGCTCCTAGTACGAGAGAGGACCGGGTGGACGAACCTCTGGTGTACCGGTTGTCACTGTTAGCATCGCGGTAGCCTAAGTTCGGAAGAGATAAGCGCTGCAGCATCTAAGCGCGAAACTCGCCTGAAAGATGAGACTTCCTTGCGGTTTAACCGCACTAAAGTCGTTCGAGAGACCAGGACGTTGATGGGTGGGGTGTGGAAGCGCGGTAACGCGCTGAAGCTAACCCGCTTTAATTGCTCGTGAGCTTGACTCTATCATTTGAAGAACTTCAAAGATAAAAGCTGCAACTGATTCAGTCATCACCAAATATAATGATTAAGGCTTCGATTTGTACAGTTTAAGTTTGGCGGCCATAGCGAGTTGGTCCCGCCTTCCCATCCCGAACAGGACCGTGGGAAACGACTCAGCGCCGATGATAGTGTGGTTTGTTCCACATGCGAAAGTAGGTCTGCCAAACACCCGCGCCAGTTCGATGCGAAAAGTATCGGGGTTGTTTAATGCGGGAGGTGTGGCATGATGCAGACAAATATGGCATATTATTATAAAGTGTGTTATGGTTAGTTTGTTGATATGGATTGCCAGTCTGTTATGATGTTGACTGTTGCGGCGGTTGCCGTGTAGACTTTGATTGAGTGACAAGGATAAAGAAGATGAAAAGCACATACTGTTTGGCATTCTGGCATTGTTGGCCGTACCGTTGGCGTTGGCGGCGGTCAATATCAATACGGCGACGGCGACCGAATTGGAGAGCGTTGCCGGGCATCGGTCCGGCCAAAGCGAAGGCGAGAGTGGCCTACCGCCAGCAGAACGGCCAGTTCAAAACGGTGGAGGATCGAAGAAGGTGAAGGGTATCGGCGAGGGTATCTTCTGAAGCTGAAGGATGAGGCGTCGGTGGCGCCGCCGGCGGCGAAAAGGCCGTGCCGGCGGTGAAACAGTAACCGTGTCGCGCCGGCGGGCGATGGCCTTGCGGCGGCGGTGCAGGAAAAAGCCGGAACTGTTGTTCCGGCTTTGATGCCGTTTATACGGCCGGAAAAAGGCCGGGTTAACGCTACTAGCGCCACCACGGCATATCGTCGGGGCGCCACGGTTTTTTGCAGGGTAGGGGCTGGCCGGAAAGTTGCCGGCCAGAATGCGTCTGCTGTCCGCTGCCAGCTGCGGTTTGCCCAGCTTCTTATACGCCAGCTCCATCACGGCCAACGATGCTTCAACATGCGGGCCTCCGCAACGCCCCTTACGGGCGTTGGAGACTCGGTAAGGAGCCGCCTACGGCGCTTCGGCTTCGCAAAACTGTCGCGTCAGAAACAGCTCTTGACCTATGGCCGCTTTGTTTGTTGCAGAGAAAAAATGTACCTATGTCGACTTATCTGTAGAAAGTACAAGAAGACGCTGTTATGAACTATCTCTATCAAACTGATGATGTGAAAATCAAAGAAGTAAAAGAACTGCTGCCGCCGATTGCCCATCTTTATAATTTACCGATTTCGAAGCTGCTTTCGGGATTGTGCACCGGACCCGCCATGAAATTGCTGATTTGATACACGGAAAGACAACCGTCTGTTGGTCATTATTGGTCCTTGTTCGATTCATGATCCTGAAGCGGCATTGGAATGCTGGAAAAACTTTTTGCTCGTTCCGTAAAAATATGAGCAAGAGCTACTAATCGTGATGCGTGTTTATTTTGAAAAACCGCGTACGACAGTCGGTTGGAAAGGTTTGATTAACGATCACGCATATTACGGTACGTTTGATATTACATTTTGGCCTGCATCAGGCGAGAAAAGTTGCTGTTGGCTTTGAACGATATGGGGAATGCCTGCATCAACGGAATTTTTGGACATGATTACGCCACAGTATTACGCCGATTTGATTTCTTGGGGGCGATTGGTGCACGAACGACAGAAAGCCAGGGTACATCGTGAACTTGCCAGCGGCTTGTCCTGCCCCGTCGGATTCAAAAACGGAACGGACGGTAATTTGACTCGCGATTGATGCCATTGGGGCGGCAGGACATCCGCATCATTTCCTATCGGTAACCAAACCGGTCATTCGGCGATTGTACATACTGTCGGTAATACTGACTGTCATGTTATTCTTCGCGGCGGTAAAGAACCGAATTACGATAGTGAGCATGTCAAGGCTGCGGCGCGAGGAACTGGCCAAAGCGGGTATGCCGACCAAGATGATGGTGGATTGCAGTCATGAAACAGCCGCAAAAGATTTCCGTCGGCAGAAGAGAGTGGCGCAAGATATTGCGGTTCAGTTGGCAGCCGGTGAAAACGACATTATGGGCGTGATGGTGAAAGCCACTTGGTCGAAGGGCGTCAGGATAAGCCCTGAAGTTTACGGACAAAGCATTACCGATGCTTGTATCGGTTGGGATACCACGGAAGAAGTGCTTGAATTATTGGCAAAGCCAATGAGGCACAGAGTATAATGACATTATTCTGATTCACTGATTCGAGACGGCCTCATCCATGTTGTTATATGGTGAGGCCGTCTGAAACATTACATTATGAAAAAAACACTTACTCCCAAGCTGCAAAAGATCCAAATGCAGCTCGACTCTATATCGGCGTCTTTCCGGCGGCACATGGCGGCTGAAAATTATGCACAGGCGGCTGCGGATGCAGCGAGGGCGCATAAACTTATTCCCGCATCGGTTGTGCCGTTGAGCGACGCCGCTACCGCGCTGCCGTCAAAAGGCGGTCTGTGGACGATGCCATCATCTATGCAAAAGGCATTGCAGCGTGATCCTAAGCATATCAATTCGTTGGATGCACTTTTCCCATGCCTATGGTGGTGGTAAGGATGATTGGGAGAACGTGCGTATTTACGGCTTGCAAGCGCTGCAACTGCGGGACGGGAAAAATCGCCGCCCGGCCCGTCCGCCGCTTTCCCTTCCGACATTCTGCCGGACGGCGAAATCATCTCCTTTTTCCTTGTTCGGCGGCAGTTCCGCTTATATCGAGCCGGCGTATTGAATGCGGAAACCGCTAAAGACATTTATCCGGAGTGGACGTGCCGTTTCTATGTGGATGACAGTGTTCCCGACACTGCGATAGGCCGTCTGAAAAGCAACGGCGCGGAAATTGTCAGGGTGGATGCGGAAGAAGCCCAATGGCCGGGAACGATGTGGCGTTTTTGGCGGCGGATGACGCTGAGGCGTCTTGGTGATATTCCGCGATGCCGACTCGGTGATTTCCCATCGTGAAGCGGAAGCGGTCAAAGAATGGATGGCAAGCGGCAAGCTGTTTCACACCATGCGTGATGCGGAAACCCATACCGAGCTGATTCCTGGCCGGTTTATGGGGGATGGCGGCGGGAACCGTGCCGGATATGAAGGGAAAATCCGAACGTATCTGCAACAGCCGTTGGTATCGAGGCATTTTGCCGACCAGTTTTTCCTGCGTGAACACATTTGGGCTTATGCGCGCCAAAAGCCTTTTTGCACACGACCGCATTTTTCGGTTTTCTCGATGCGAAACCGTTTTCAGACGGCCCCATGACCGATTACCGCTACAACCATATCGGCTGCGACGAAGGCAATTCGCATTTTCAGGCCGATTACGATTTGCCTGACGGCAGCGCGAAGTCGTATGGAAGCTATACAGCAGGATTGCCCCGCTGCTGACGCCGTCCGCCGATATCAGGACCCTGCCGGAAGAACGGCTCGTGTGCGAATACCGTACCGGTGAACAACGGAAAGATAAACGGATATATCCTGCGCCGGTACAGCAAAGGATCTCGCCCAAGGATTGTCGCGCATGGTTGTAGTGCGGGCAGAGGAAGCGGAATAGGCAGGGGCAAAGGCCGTCTGAAAGGGTTTCTCGAATTTTCAGACGGCCCGCCGTTTGTTTTGTTTACCGATAAAAGCTATAATGCGCCAACTCTCACGGAGTAGCCATCCGGCGGCTTCAGCCTCGCCGGAGCTGTTGTCAACATAATTGCCGAGGCATGGCAGCAGCATCTGCCGCTCAAAGCGCAGACAGGCAAGACACGTAGAGCAGCGTAAACGCGCGTGGGCCGCGTTTGCGGTGCTTTTTGTTTTGCCCACTACGGTTTTGAGTATCTTATGGAAGCATTCCTTTCTTCAACATTAAGTGTTGCTGCCGCCGAAATCGGCGACAAGACCCAACTTCTTTCCCTCTTCCTTGCGGCACGGTTCGCACAGAAAAACGCCGATCGTGGCGGGTATCATCGCCACCTTGCTCAATCACCTAGTATCGGCCGTGTTCGGCGTGGTTGGCGCAGGAATTGTCGCCCGACGTGGCGAAATGGGCGGTCGGTATCAGCTTTATCGCGGTCGGACTCGTGGCTGCCGTTGCCGGACAAAGACGAAGACCCCGGCAGCCGCTGGCTGAAATACGGAGCGTTCAGCGCGACTGGTCATCCCTGTTTTTCATGGCGGAAATCGGCGATAAAACACAGATTGCCACCGTATTGCTGGCGGCCAAATACCAAGAGCTGTTTAGGTGGTGACCGGCAGTGTTATCGGCATGATGGCGGCCAACGTGCCCGTGGTTTTATCTGGGCGAAATGCTGACGAAGAAGATTCCGGCCAAAAAGTGCGTCTAGCGGCCTGCGTGGTATTCTGCGCTTTAGGCGTGCTGACCTTGCTGGGCGGCGGTTTGGTTTTCCGTTGAGGCCGTCCGGACATGTTGGAAATATTGTTCCGCAATCAGGATTTCGCCGCTGTCGACAAACCGGCCGGTATCGCCGTACATCAGGAAGAGGGGCGGACAACCTGCTGGCAATGGCGGCGGCGCGGTTAAACGTTCCCCGCCTTTGGCTGACGCACCGTTTGGACAAGCCGACCAGCGGTGTGCTGCTGCTCGCTTTGAATGCCCAGGCGGCATCTGAATTGGCGCAGCGTTTGCCGCCAAAACCATGCGGAAAAACCTATCCGGCTTCCCTCAGCGACCGCAGGCCGGCGAAAAACAGGGTCTGGTCACGGCGGATGGAAAAATCGCGCCGCGGCTACATGGAAGCTGACGCGTGGCGACGGCGCCAATCCGGCGGTAACGCGGTTTCACAGCCAAAGTATCGCCCCGAATCTGCGGCTGTTCATGTGCAGCCGCAAACCGGCAAAACCCACCAGCTGCGGGTTGCCATGAGAAAGCCTGGGCAGCCCGATTCTCGGCGATGACCTTTACGGCGGAACGCCAGCGGAAAGGTTGTTCCTCCATGCGTGGCGGTTGGAATTTGAATACCGCGGCAGGGCGTTTTCCATCTGCGCTCGTTGGACGGCTGCTGGCCGTCTGAAATCCCCGGCACTTTCCGCGCCCCTGCGGTTGGTTTGTAACCGAATCGGGTAGTATAATGTTTGCCCATAAACCAATTTATTGCACAAACATCCGAGATGAAACCGATTTTTCCCCTCGATTGCTTCTGGCGCTGGGCCCATGCAGCGCCGTACTGGCCGCGCAGGCGGAAAATCTTTATCTGCGAAGTGGACGATCATGCTGTTTTACCCAGAAGGAAAACAAGGTAAAAACTGCTCCGTTTCAAAAATGGAAGGCTCTGCCGACGTTCCCGCCGAAGTGGCGGGCATCGGCGGTTCCCGAAACCGTGAATCTGCAAGAAAAAGGCTGCGGTGGCTTCCGAAGTCGATGATATTAAAATATTGCCTTCTTCGGGGGCGAGAAGCGTTACAAATACTTCCGATGCGGCCAATCCGAGATTGGACATCAGATTGAGGGACGGACGATGCTGGACGAGAGTCCGCCAAGGCTATAGGCGGACTGAATTGAACTGCCGCGCGAAAATCGTTCCCGCGCCGATTATCATGCCCAAACCCAAAGTGCAGCTTACCCGCAAGCAGATTCTGCAAAACGAAATCCGCAACGAGCAAAACCGCCTTTGGTGCGGGCTGAAAGCTCAGTTGAACGTGGCGACCAAAAGGGCGACCAAGCCAAAATCACCCGTCTGACGCGCAGGCCATACGCGACCGTGAAGCCAATATCCGGGCGATTCAGAACGAAATGGGACGCTGACGGATTATAACGGTGGAGAAAAGATTAAGGCCGTCTGAAAAACAATGTTTTTCAGACGGCCTTGCTATTTCCGGAGGTTGAATCAGGGCGGGACGGCAGGCAATCATATAGTTGACGTCGGTACGGCTGTCGAGCGAAAACTGACGGGTCAGCGAGATTGTATTTCAGCCCTCTGGTGTCGGCAACGTCCCAGTCCGGCCTGACGGCACGATCCGTGCCAGTTCCGCCGGCGTGATGAATTTATGCCAGTCGTGCGTGCCTTTCGGAACGAAGTTCAGCACATATTCGGCACCGACAATCAGGTGCAGATAAGATTTCGGATTGCGGTTGATGGTTGAGAAAAATACCGTGCCGTCCGGTTTGACCAATTTTGCGCAGGCTTTGACGATGGCGGCAGGGTCGGGACGTGCTCCATCATTTCCATGCGGGTTACGCACATCGAAACTGTGCGGGGCCTCGGCGGCGAGGTCTTCCACGCGACGCAGCGGTAAGCGATGTTGCCGACCTTCTGCGCGGCGGCATGGGTTTGCGCCGTTTGCAGCGATTTTTCGGCCATATCGATGCCGGTAACGTGCGCCGCGCCGCGCTTGCAGCCATGCTTTTCGGACAAAATGCCGCCGCCGCAGCCGACGTCTGAAAACACGTTTCCCGCCAGCGGTGCCAGGCGGTCGATATAGTTCAGCCGCAGCGGGTTGATGTCGTGCAGCGGTTTGAATTCGCCGTTTTTGTCCCACCATTTGTCGGCGATTTGGCTGAATTTGGCGATTTCGTCGTCATCGACGTTGCGTTGGTTTTCGGCGGTCATGGTTCGGCTCCGGATGAGTGTCGGGTGGATTTTATAACAAACGCGGGGCATACGGTGGCGCCGCCCGCTTTCAGACGGCCTTTGCAGTGCTAGCGCCGTTGCCGATGCGGTTGGACGTTTCAGGCGCGCCAGCGCCTGATGGCAGGGCGCGAGCTGGCGGACTATCAGGCTCAACTGCTGCCACAGGACATAGCTTTGGCGGTTGTCGGGAATTTGGCCGCGCAGGGCTTCCAGGCCGGCGCGTATGTCGGATAAGGCCGTCTGAAAAGCGGATTCGTCGGCTTGCGGCATGTGTTCGAGCAGGTCGGCGGTTCGGTAGGCGGCACGGGTAGAAGCCTTCGGCGAAACTGTCGCCGCAGTCCTGCGCCATCTGGCTTGCGGTATGCGCCGAGGGCGGAGATGTTGCCGGTAAGCGCGTAGCCGGTTTTCAGCAGGGTGAAGCCGTCTCGCAGGCGGCTGCCGTATTTTTCCGGATTGCCGCTCATATCGGAAAGGGTGCTGCTGAGGGCGGCGGTGCTTTTCGCAGGCGCGGCGGCGGATAGTCGCGGTAGCCGACATCGTCCGCACTGCCGTTTTTGCTGGTCGAGAATGGCGCGCAGGTAGGCACCGTTGCTCTGCACGGCCTGAGCCGAAGTGCGGTCCAGCGTGAGGTAGCGCCAGTCGGGCCAGAGGTAGGACACGGCGGCCCATGCCAGCACGGCGCCGATAACGGTGTCGATGATGCGTATCGGCATGGCGCTGTATACGTCCAGCCCCGCCAGTGAAAAAGCTGGTCAGTGCCTGTATGGTGATGAAGAAGGTGGAAAAAGCTGTATTTATAGGAACGGGACATGAAAAACAGGGGTGGTGCAGGCGATGACGATCCACAGTTTGGTTTCCACCGAAGGGGTGAAATAGGGGACGAGCGAACCGACCACCACGCCCAGCACGGTGCCGGCGATGCGCTGGTAAACGCGGCTGGTGGCGGAATAGTTGGGCTGGCAGACGAATATCGCGGTCAGCAGAATCCAGTAGCCCAGCGTGAGCCGGAACACGCCGACGATGGTGCAGGCGGCGGCAACCAGAATCGACAGGCGCACGGCGTGGCGGAACACGGGCGATTCCAGATTGAGCTGGCTGCGTATGGTCTGCCAGACGTTTTTCAGGCCGTTGTTTTCGGGGTTGGCGATGCGGGTTGCGTCGGATTCGCCTTCCAGCGCGGTGGCGCTGCTCGTTGCTGGCCAGATGTCTGAGCTGGTGGTCGACGCTGCCGAGATTGTTGAGCAGTTGGCGCAGGTTGTGCACATCGCTGCCGCTGTGCTGTTCCGCATACACCTCCAGCGACTGGCGGCAGCCCTCCATCGCGCGCGCCAGCCGTTTTGCTGTAACGGTAGTGGCCGGCTGCGCAGGCTTTCGGCTACGTTGCGGCAGGCCTGCCCCCTGCATTTCGAGCAGGCGGCGGATGCGGAAAAATCAGGTCGGTGTTTTTCAGGCGGTCGGCCAGTTCGCTATAGTCGACGTGCGCCGAACTGGCGCGTTCGTGGATGTCCTGCACCACGAAGTAATAGCAGCATACGCGCCGTGCGCGGGTGGCGGTGCTGGCCGCGCATCCGGTAAAAACAGCGCGGCGCGGCATTGGTTGAACGCGGCAATCACGCCCGCGCTGCGCATCGCCAGATCGATTTGGCGGTTGCCCAGCCACTCCGCCTCGTCGGGATCGAAAAAGTCGGCTTTGGCGTCGAAATAGCCGCCCAGCGACTCATAGGCGGCCGCCACGCTTTCCCTGTACCGGCCGGTGCGGGAAAATAATGGAAAAACAAGGTGCAGGTGCTGTAAAGCAGCGTGCCGAACAGAATCATCACCGGATTGGTCAGCCAGAACGTTTCCGGCGTGTAGGTCAGCGTGGTATAGGTCGCCACCGCCAGCGCGCCGAAGGCGAAGGTACGGTAGCGCAGCCCGGATGGCGCCCAGCAGCGTGAAACAGAACGTCATCGCCGTCATCGTCAGGATAAACGGCAGCCCCGTGCCCAGCGTCATCTGCGTCAGCAGCGAGGCGAGCGAAAACAAAAATCACGGTAACGATGATGTTTTTCAGACGGCCTGTCAGCCGGTTGTCCAAATCGACCAGGCTGCCGGCGATGATGCCCAGTACGAAGGGCATGGCCAGCTTGGGCGCGTCGAAGTACCACACCAGCGCGGCGGCGGCGGACACGCTGGCGAACACGGGTAGCGAAGTGATGATGAGCGGTTTGAGCGGCGGGGTTCTCATGGGGATGCGGGGGATAGGTATCGGTAACGGGGATTGTATCGCCGAACAGTGGGAAAAATCAGCTGCGGCGCGTTGAATGAAATCAGGAGGCCGTCTGAAAAGTGTTCAGACGGCCTCCGTGCTGTTGCGCCGCAGTAACACGGGTTCCGCGCACGGGGTTATTGTTTTGCCGCCCATCTCTGCCGGCGTGGCCGCCACGGAAATCGACAGGGCGTGCAACTCGTTGCTTTGCAGGTGGGTTTTAAGCCGTCTTTTAATCAGGCGGTGGCGGGCGAGGCGGGCTTTGCCTTCGAACGAGGATGAGACGATGACGGCGAAAAAGTGGTGTCCGTCGCCTTCGACTTCGACATGTTCGCATTCGGCGACATTTTCAATCAGGCTTTTTACCCTGTTGCGGGGTCAGCATGGTGTGTTCCTTCAATCAATCGGGTCGGCCGCATTGCCGGACTGCCGCAGCATTTGTCCAAACGAATCAGCCGGATAAACAAAGCCCGCATTATACAGAATAATCCGGCGGAGCCGAACACCGGCCGCGCTTATTTGCCGATGCAGAAGCGCGAGAAAATCACGCCCAGCAAATCGTCGGCGGTAAATTCGCCGGTGATTTCGCTGCACGCGTTTTGGGGCGAGGCGCAGGTGTTCGGCGAAAAGCTCGATTTCGGTTGTTGCCGCAGAGAGCGGCGTTTTCCAGCTCGGCTTCGGCTTCGTGCAGGGCGTTGAGGTGGCGGCTGCGGGCGAGGAACAGGCTTTCGCTTTCGCCCTGCCAGCCGACTTCCTGCAACAGCGCGTGTTTGAGCAAATCGAGGCCGGCGCCGGTTTTGGCGGACAGGCTGATGACGGTGTCCGCGCCGGATTTGCGCGAGGCCGTCTGAACGGACGGCGACAGGGTTCGCCGGTCAGGTCGGCTTTGTTGTGGATTTTCGATTTTTCAAACCTTCGGGCAGGCTGTTCAAAATGGCTTGGGTTTTTAGCGTTCACGCCTTCGCGCGGGTCAATCAGAATCAGGGCGACATCGGCTTCGAGACGGCTTTGCGGCTGCGCTCGATGCCGATTTGTTCGACCACGTCGTCGGTTTCGCGCAGGCCGGCGGTGTCGATGATGTGGACGGGCACGCCGTCGAGGGGTGATTTGTTCGCGCACGGTGTCGCGGGTGGTGCCGGCGATGTCGGTTACGATGGCGATGTCGTCGCCCGCCAAGGCGTTGAGCAGGCTGGATTTGCCGACGTTGGGCGCGCCGACGAGAACGACGTTCATGCCTTCGCGCAAAATCGCGCCTTGTTCCGCGCTGGCGAGCACGGTTTTCAGACGACCTTGCAGGGCTTGGAGCTTGCCGCGCGCGTCGGCGGCTTCGAGAAAAGTCGATGTCTCTTCGGGGAAGTCCAGCGTGGCTTCGACCAGCATCCGCAGGGTAATAAGGTCGTCCACCAGCTCGTGTATGTGTTCGGAAAACGCGCCTTTGAGCGAACGCAACGCCATGCGGGCGGCGGACTTGCTGGAGGCGTCGATGAGGTCGGCGACGCTTTCGGCTTGGGCAAGGTCGAGTTTGTTGTTGAGGAAGGCACGTTTGGTAAATTCGCCCGGCTCCGCCATGCGCGCGCCCAGTTCGAGGCAGCGCGAGAGCAGCATGTCCATCACGACAGGGCCGCCGTGTCCCTGCAACTCAATCACATCTTCACCGGTAAAGCTGGCTGGCGCGGCGAAGTAGAGCAGGATGCCGTTGTCTATCGGCTGCCCGTCGCCGCCGAGAAAGTCGGTGTAAAGCGCGGTGCGCGGTTTGGGCGTTTTGCCGCCGCTGAGGGTTTGCGCCAAAGGCAGCAGGTTTTTGCCGGAAAGACGGATAACGCCGACGCCGCCGCGTCCGGGGGCGGTGGCGATGGCGGCGATGGTGGGTTGGGATGCGAGACATGGCTGGCCTCGTATCGGAAGGTGGATATCGGGCGGTATTATGCAAAGGCCGTCTGAAAACCCGCACGGCGGCACGGCTTTCAGACGGCCCGCTACCGACGGAAAAATACGTTACAATAAAGCCTTCAAGTTTCTCAGAATAAAAAGGAAAAACAGCCATGTTCAGTTTTTCCGCCGTAAGAAAAACAGGAAAACCCCCGAACCTGTCGAACAGGGACAGAACGAAGCTGCGGCCGCAGAAGCGGCGGCAGGGCAGCCCGATCGGAAGAGAGGCCGTCTGAAAAATGCGGCGGAAGAGGCAGTTGGTCTCGAAACGCTTGCAGATAACGCGATGCCGTCTGAAACTGCCGCCGAACCCGAACCCGAACCCGAACCCGAACCCGAACCTGAACCCGAACCGTCCGCGCTCAGGAAGAAGCCGCCAGACCGAGCTGGGCGGCGCGTCTGCGGCAGGGGTTGGCGAAATCGCGCAACCAAATGGCCAAATCGCTGGCGGGCGTGTTCGGCGGCGGGCAAATCGACGAAGATTTGTACGAAGAGCTGGAAACCGTGCTGATTACCAGCGATATGGGCATGGAAGCGACGGAATACCTGATGAAAGACGTACGCAACCGCGTCAGCCTCAAGGGGCTGAAAGACGGCAACGAGTTGCGCGGCGCGTTGAAGGAAGCGGTTTACGACCTGATTAAGCCGTTGGAAAAACCGCTGATGTTGCCCGAAACGAAAGAGCCGTTCGTCATCATGCTTGCGGGCATCAACGGCGCGGGCAAAACCACCTCCATCGGCAAACTCGCCAAATATTTCCAAGCGCAGGGCAAATCCGTGCTGCTTGCCGCAGGCGACACCTTCCGCGCCGCCGCCCGCGAGCAGCTTCAGGCATGGGGCGAACGCAACAACGTTACCGTCATCTCGCAAACCACGGGCGATTCCGCCGCCGTCTGCTTCGATGCCGTCCAGCCGCCAAAGCGCGCGGCATCGACATCGTGCTTGCCGACACCGCCGGCCGCCCGCCCACGCAGCTTCATTTGATGGAAGAAATCAAAAAGTGAAGCGCGTGCTGCAAAAAGCGATGCCCGACGCGCCGCACGAAATCATCGTCGTCCTCGATGCCAACATCGGGCAAAACGCCGTCAACCAAGTCAAAGCCTTTGACGAAGCGTTGGAGTCTGACCGGCTTAATCGTCACCAAACTCGACGGCACGGCAAAAGGCGGCATCCTCGCCGCGCTTGCCTCCGACCGCCCCGTCCCCGTCCGCTACATCGGCGTGGGCGAAGGCATAGACGACTTGCGTCCGTTTAACGCGCGCGCGTTTGTGGACGCGTTGCTCGATTGATTAGGGATTGCCGCGTTGTGCATAAAGGCCGTCTGAAAAATATTTTTCAGACGGCCTTTATCATTTCTCCTTACCGCTTCAAAGCCAACGTCAACACACCCGCCGTAACCAGTCCCAAGCCTACCCATTCCTGTGTACTGGGGCGTTCGTCCAGAAAGACCACCGCCATCAGCGCGACCAAAACCAAGCTGAATTTATCGACGGGGGCGACTTGCGAGGCGTTGCCCAGTTGCAGGGGGCTTTGAAGTAGGCGAGCTCAGAGATGCGCCGGTGGCGAGGCCGGAGAATCAGGAATGTCCAGTTTCTCCCTGTAAACCCGTTCACGCCCTGCCATTTGCCGGTATAGGTCAGGAACAAGACCAGCGCGGCGAGGATGACCAACGTGCGGATGAAGGTGGCGAAATCCGAATCTATGCCCTGCAAACCCATTTTGGCGAAAATCGCCGTCAGCGAGGCGAAGCCTGCGGATGCCAATGCCCAGAAAAAGCCATGCGTTGCTGCCCATGTTTGTCCGTCTCTCTTATAAATTGTCAACAATATGAACCGTATTTTTGTTGAATTATCGAATTTTTCACTGCGATTCATTCTCAGATAACGCTATAATATGCTTAATATTCTTTTGAATCCATCAGCGTTTGTCTTTCCGATGGGCTTTCAGACGACCCCCTCTTTTTCTTCCCCATTCAGTAAAGGAAAATCATGAGCTTCAAAAACCGATGCCGAAATCGCCCAATCCTCCACTATGCGTCCGATTGGCGAAATTGCCGCCAAGCTGGGTTTGAACGTTGACAACATCGAGCCCTATGGCCATTACAAAGCCAAAATCAATCCTGCCGAAGCATTCAAGCTGCCGCAAAAACAAGGCCGTCTGATTTTGGTTACCGCCATTAATCCGACTCCTGCGGGTGAGGGTAAAACCACCGTTACCATCGGTTTGGCGGACGCGTTGCGCCACATCGGCAAAGACGCCGTTATCGCCCTGCGCGAACCTTCTTTTGGGGCCTGTGTTCGGCGTCAAAGGCGGCGCAGCGGGCGGCGGCTACGCCCAAGTTTTGCCGATGGAAGACATCAACCTGCACTTCACCGGCGACTTCCACGCCATCGGCGCGGCGAATAACTTGCTCGCCGCCATGCTCGACAACCATATCTATCAAGGCAACGAGTTGAACATCGATCCGAAACGCGTGCTGTGGCGTCGCGTGGTCGATATGAACGACCGCCAGTTGCGCAACATCATCGACGGCATGGGCAAACCCGTTGACGGCGTGATTCGTCCCGACGGCTTCGACATCACCGTCGCCTCCGAAGTCATGGCGGTATTCTGCCTGCCAAAGACATCAGCGATTTGAAAGAGCGTTTGGGCAACATCCTCGTCGCCTACGCCAAAGACGGCAGCCCCGTTTACGCCAAAGATTTGAAAGCACACGGCGCGATGGCGGCATTGCTCAAAGACGCCATCAAGCCCAACTTGGTGCAAACCATCGAAGGCACGCCCGCCTTCGTACACGGCGGCCCCTTCGCCAACATCGCCCACGGCTGCAACTCCGTTACCGCCACCCGACTGGCGAAACACCTGCCGATTACGCCGTAACCGAAGCAGGCTTCGGCGCCGATTTGGGCGCGGAAAAAAATTCTGCGACATCAAATGCCGCCTTGCCGGTTTGAAAACCCGACGCAGCCGTCGTCGTCGCCACCGTCCGCGCCTTGAAATACAACGGCGGCGTAGAACGCGCCAACCTCGGCGAGGAAAACCTCGAAGCCTTGGCAAAAGGCCTGCCCAACCTGCTGAAACACATTTCCAACCTGAAAAACGTATTCGGCCTGCCCGTCGTCGTCGCCATCAACCGCTTTATGTCCGACTCCGATGCCGAGTTGGCAATGATTGAAAAAGCCTGCGCCGAACACGGCGTCGAAGTTTCCTGACCGAAGTCTGGGGCAAAGGCGGCGCGGGCGGCGCAGATTTGACGCGCAAAGTTGTCAACGCCATCGACAACCAACCCAATAACTTCGGCTTCGCCTACGATGTCGAATTGAGCATCAAAGAAAAAATCCGCGCCATCGCCCAAAAAGTGTACGGCGCGGAAGACGTCGATTTCAGCGCAGAAGCCGCCGCCGAAATCGCCTCGCTGGAAAAACTGGGCTTGGACAAAATGCCCGTCTGCATGGCGAAAACCCAATATTCCCTCAGCGACAACGCCAAACTCTTGGGCTGCCCCGAAGGCTTCCGCATCACCGTGCGCGGCATCACCGTTTCCGCCGGCGCAGGCTTCATCGTCGCCCCTGTGCGGCAACATGATGAAAATGCCCGGCCTGCCCAAAGTCCCCGCCGCCGAAAAAAATCGACGTGGACGCAGACGGCGTGATTCACGGCTTGTTCTGATTTGAATCGGCAGTGAAGTAAACGGAAAAAGGCCGTCTGAAAACGGGATGAATGGTTTTCAGACGGCCTTTGCCAGCCCAAGAAGGGAAAACCGATGAAACCGATGACCGTATTAATGACCGCCGCCATATTTTCAGTCCTCAGCCTGAATGCCTGCGGCGGTTCGGAGAAAAAGCAGGATCCAAGAACAAACCGAAGCAAGATTCCGGTTAAACCCCCATCCCAAACAGGCATACCGCCTTAAAATCAAAAATCAACGACGCACCGGGGCCGTTGAAATTTATGGGAGATATGACTATCCGCTATATGGCAAGGAATTGTTCATATATCATCAACCATTTTGAAGGTGTCAGTGTCGAGCCTACCAAACGGATTAATACACCAATTCGTGAAAATCGGTCGTGATGAATATGAAACAGTTTTTTTATTTTGATGCCGTACAGGACGAGGACTATTTTGGAGAAGGTGTCTGCCGCTGGCAGCCCCGATGTTTCGGTGTTTCGTTGAAAGCCACGGGAAGTCCTGAAGAAACAGCATTTAATGTTAGTGATGTAATGAGAAACATATTAGAGAAAAAGACGTTGACCAATTATTATTGGAAATGGGCATATCCTTACTCTAGAAAAAGAAGATGGTACTCTTTATACTGATTCCGTTGATTTCGGAATTGACTCGCCCTGAAATTTATAGTGCCGAACAACATAAAGAAATGTTTACTATCACAGTAACCCTTGAGGAAATTTAATTATGAGCAAAAATTACCAGACAACAGCAGGCCGATCTTGCATTAGACGCCTGCAATACCTGTGCCTTTACCGTTAATCTGTCGACAAATTCTGCTTATACATCACTTCACGCTATGAATTGAGGCCGTCTGAAACCTGCTTTTTCAGACGGCCTTTACCGTCCCAAGAAGGGAAACCCGATGAAACCGATGACCGCATTAATGACCGCTGCCGTATTTTCAGTCCTCAGCCTGAATACCTGCGGCGCTCGAGAAAAAGCATGAGTATTCAGGAACAAACCGAAGCAAGATTTCAGTTAAACCCCCATCCCAAACAGGCATACTGCCTCAGAATCAAAATCAACGATGCGCCGGGGCCGTTGAAGTTGATGGGAAGTTTGGGGTTGGCTACAAAAGCTGAAAAATTGTACGTACATCATCAATCAAATCGAAGGAGCCCCTGCAAAACCTGAAAAAGAATTTACAGACCGATATTCGCCAGCTTGGAGAATTTGAATATGAAACCGTTGTTTATGCAGATGCTTTATTGGATGAGGACTATTTCGAGGAGGTGTCTGCCATTGGCAGCCTGAAGGTTTCGGTTTTTCGCTGAAGGCAACGGGGGACTGAGGAAACAGAATTTAATTTCAGCGAAATAATGAAGTATTTATTGGATAAAAGACATTAACTAAATACTATTGGAAAGGTGGCTATCCCTATTTCAAAGATGTACATGGGTTCAATTCTAATATCGAAAATATTGTTAGTTTTGAGGGGATGCTTTGACTGATTTCAGTGCAGACAGACAACAAGATTTATTTACTATCACAGTAACCCTTGAGGAATTGTAATTATGAGTAATATTACTAGACAGCAGCAGACTGATATTGCATTAGACGCCTGCAATACCTGTGCCTTTTACCGTTAATCTGTCGACAAATTGCTTATACATCACTTCCGCTAGACTGAGGCCGTCTGAAAACAGATTTTTCAGACGGCCTTTGCCAGCCCAAGAAGGGAAAACCGATGAAACCGATGACCGCATTAATGACCGCCGCCATATTTTCAGTCCTCAGCCTGAATGCCTGCGGCGGTTCGGAGAAAAGCATGAGTATTCAGGAACAAACCGAAGCAAGATTCCAGCTAAACCCTCATCCCAAACAGGGCATACCGCCCTAAAATCAAAAATTAACGATGCACCCGGACCGTTGAAGTTGATGGGGAGCATGAGTGTAGGTTATGGAGCAAGGAAGTGCTCGTATATTATTAATCGCATTGAAGGAGTGGCTGCCAATCCGAAAAAGATTTGGAAATTGAAGTTCGCCAGCTAGGGGAGTTTGAATACGAAGCCATTGTCTATACTGATGCAATGCAGGATGAAAATTACTTTAATGAAGGTGTTGCCATTGGCAGATAGAGGGATTCGGCTTAGGTTTTTAAAGCAACAGGAGAGCCATCGGAGACTAGATTTAGTTTTTGGAGATATTTTTAATGATTTGATAGAGAAAAACGTTGACTAAGTATTTCTCAAAGAAAGCATATCCCTACTCTGTAACGAAAGATAATTCTATTTTTCCAAATTATGTCGATTCTGGTCTTCCCTTCTTTGAAGTTGTACAATATTGAGAAATACAGAAATGATATGTTTACTATTACCGTAACCCTTGAAGAGGTTCAATCATGAGTAAAATTACTAAACAGCAGCAGGCTGATTTGGCTGCAGATGCCTACAATATCCGCGCTGTTACCAAGCCCAATGATGCCCCATTTCTATTGGGGAAACTATTACAAAATTCTAGCCGTACATAACAGCCGTTCCACAGGGCTATCAGGGAACGGTGTATCAAGATGTCCGAACCAACGAAATCATCGTTGCCCACAGGGTACAGAGTCTCCAAAAAGCAGATTGGTTTGATGCCTATACCGACTGGAACATGGTTGCCAAAAGTATCAACTATCAGGCTGCCGAATCAGAAAAAGTTAACTCGTCAAGCCATGATGTTGGCTGATGTATTTCATCAAAAACTATCCTTATTTGCCACGTCCGAACATCACCCACGTTGGCCATTCCTCGGCGGCGCACACGTCGAAATTCAGGCATACCGCTTCGGGCATGAAGGTGCAACCTTTAACGGATACGGCGCGGTCGGAATGCACGGGGTACGCAAGGGCGGCGGCGATGTAACCAACTACGTCAAAGCCGCCGATGTCGTTTCTGCTGCCAATGCCCATTACGGCAAGGTTGTCGTGTTGGCGACCGAGGGCGACCTTGAGCCGCTGAGGAAATACGGCTGCAACAACCAACGGAACACGATGGCGATTCAAGCCGTCGCAGCTGCCGCAGCCTCCGTGGGGTCCGCGCATTCCTCGCTGAATTTCGTCGGTAAAGATTCCATCCTTTCCGACCGCAATTACGACCGCGCCCGCCGTCTTGCCGATGAAAACAAGTTTATGATTCAGGGATTACCGCGGTGATGTGGAAACTTCGAAAAACGCGATTGCCGCCGCAAAAATTTGCCACTTCCAATCCGATAGAGAAAAATCGAAATCCTCCGCAACCGTCTGGAGAAGTACGACAGAGAGCAGGAACGGATTAAGGAGATCATCAACAGCGTACCGCCGCCGAAATCCTTGTTCGACAGCAGGATGCTGCACATGATGCAGAACGACGGCACACGTCCCGATGCAGGGGAAGGAAGCCTATGCCGACGCAGAGCAAACCCGACATCAGCAAACCCTTAGCCAAAAACGCCTCTGCCGACGAATTCCGCGAATACGGTTTTTTGCAGCCTTGCTGTCGGATGACGACGACAAAAATGCACGCTGCCTTGGACAGCCTGCTGGACTCTGATGTCGGGCGCGGTTTGCGGCAGAATGCAGACAAGGTTTATGCCGCACAGGAACGCGAGCAGAAATGGCGCGCTTGGCGGAAGAGCAGGCGCGGCAGGGTTGATCGCGCCTGTGATGCGGATGGGCCGCGGTTAGGGAGGAAGGATGGAATTGGGAACAGAAAAATCGACAGTTTGGCAGATAATGTCATTGCTTTTGGCGGGACAAACGGAAAAAGCGGGCGAAAAATGCCGAACAGCTGGCGGTGCAGGCACAGCGGATATTGGATTCTTCGTCAAGCCGTTTGGATGGTTCTGCCGAAAGAATCAGGCAGGGAAGCGGCAGAGGCGGTGCGGTCGGGCTTGGAGCAGTCGGTCGGGAAATTCACGGAGCGGCTGGAAACGACGGGGCGTTGGCTGCTGGAAACCGTCCGCGAAGTGGAAGGCAGGCAACAGAAATCGGCAAAGGATTTGAAAAAAAGCTGGTTTGGGCGTCGGTCGTAGTCTTTGCGCTGACCGGGTTGCTGTGTTTCGGTACGGTAATTTATCTGATCCAATCCGCCAAAAACGGAAATGAAGCGTGTCGAATGGATTGCCGACATTAACAAAGCGGTGGAGAACGGAAAATTATCGCGGTGCGGCGAAGACGGCGGAATCTGCGCCAAGGTAAAGGGGAAACCGGTTCGGTTGGACAAATGATTGATAAAAGGCCGTCTGAAATTTTTCAGACGGCCTTAAGAAAATCGAGATACGGACGGTAATGCTTTCATATTGGCCAACGCTACCGAATTGCCGTGGGATTTATGGTCGAAGCGTCTTTTAGAATCAAGTTAATAAATAAAGTGGTTATGATAATTGATTAGTAAAAATAAAAATGTCTGCCTGAAATTTCAGGCAGACATTGTTTACTCAATTCAATTGGAACGATTACAGTTTATCGCCCAATCTTCCACCTTCTTCTGCACCATATTTGGCTCCTATGGTGGAAACCCTAAAGGTCCCCAATCCGCTCCGATTACTGCTCCGATGGCACCTCCGAGTACGTTGCCTACGATTCTGCCGAATAGGCCACCACCGGTAACTTGTTTCATTTCATTTTGTAGTCAATGATTTCATGATGAGACTCCTTTGTCTAATATGTAAGTTGAAAAATAAATCAGGTTTAATCCGAAACAACGAATTGAAACCTGACTAAATATTATCATCTCTATTTGAAATTAAAAATCATATTTTTATTATTTTCAGAAAAGAATAGAAGCCTTAAGTTTTGTAAATATCAATGATTATAATCATTTGATAAATATAGACTTTAGGTATATGAAATATAGTCTTTCTTTCATATTAAATAAAGTCAGTACACAATATTGAAAATATTGTTTCATATTAATATATACATATAAAAAAACAGGTATATGTAATTTAAATTAGTGTTTCATCATGATGAATTTCAAAATGTTCTTGTTTTCTAGGTAGTATGTTGTATAAATTGTCATAGTTAAGACAATTGTGTTAGTGATTCGATAAAAATAAAATAAGATAAGTTGTTGTAATTTGGTGGGTTGCTGTGATACAAAAATAAAATTTTGTCTATTTTATGTTTTTGATTCATAAACCACATTTCGGATAAATTTTGTACTTCTTGAATTATTCTTGGCGGCTTTTTCTGTAAATTCTTTATAATCATCCATTGATACGATTTCAACATGAAAGGCCGTCTGAAATGACCCAAAACGCAAGCAACCTCTGCTGGCTCGATATGGAAATGACCGGGCTTGACCCCGAACGCGAACGCATTATCGAAAGTCGCCATGATTATCACCGACTCCGATTTGAACGTCTTGGCGCAGTCCGAAGTTTATGTCGTCCACCAAAGCGACGAACTGCTCGACGGCATGGACGAATGGAACACCGCCACCCACGGGCGTACAGGATTAACCCAACGCGTGCGCGAATCGCAGCTCACCGAAGCCGAAGTGGAACAAAAACTGATCGACTTTATCGCGCAATGGATTCCCGAAAAAGCCACGCCGATGTGCGGCAATTCCATCCATCAAGACCGCCGCTTTATGGTCAAATACATGCCGCGCCTCGAAGCGTATTTCCACTACCGCAATCTGGACGTGTCCACCCTGAAAGAACTCGCCAAACGTTGGAATCCGCCCGTTGCCAAAGGCGTGGTGAAACGCGGTTCGCATCAGGCTTTGGACGATATTCTCGAAAGCATTGAGGAAATGCGTTACTACCGCGAAAACTTCTTGAAACTGCCTGAGGCCGTCTGAAAAACACCATCGGTACATTTTTCAGACGACCTCCGATCATCATACCCTACCGATACCGCCAATCCCTGCCCGATACGCCGCTGGACATCGTCGGCGATGTTCACGGCGAATTTGCCGCCTTCAATCGCTGCTGCACCGGCTCGGCTACCGCGACGACGGTTTCCATCCGCGCGGGCGGCGGCTGGTGTTTGTCGGCGATTTGTGCGACCGCGGCCCCGACAGCCCAGCGATGTTGGCATGGTTCAAACAGGCTTACGAACGCGGATGGGCATGGATGGTTTTGGGCAACCACGAATTGAACATTCTTGCCGATGATCCGAAAGACGGCTCCGGCTGGTTTTTCGATGTCCGCGCCGAAAAAGACGCCCATTACGCGCCGTGGCATTGCGTTGAAGAAAGAGAAAACCGAGTGCGCGCATGGCTTGCCGAACAGCCGCTGCTGCTGGAGCGCGAGACCTGCGCATCGTCCACGCCGCCTGGCTGCCGCCGCAAATCGAACGCCTCGAAGAAGCAAAAGGGAGAAAGCCTGACCGCGCAATACCGCCGCTTCGATGCCGAGTTGAAACACCGCCTTCAGACGGCCTCTTGGTATCCCGACTACCTCTACGAACAGGCGCATTACGCCCCGCAGGCGGAAAAAATCCCGACCATGCGCCGCCGCCCATGCCCGCCACGGCGCGATACGAACTCGAACGCAGCCGCCTGCATCCGATACGCGCCCTCACCAGCGGCGTGGAGCGTTTGACGACAAGCCGTTTTACGCCGGAGGACGCTGGCGCGGCACGACCCGTTGCGCGTGGTGGGACGACTACCGCGACGATAAGCCCGTCGTTATCGGCCATTATTGGCGCAGTTGGCAGCCGTCTCCCGCCGCCGTTGCCGCCGAACGGCTGTTGCTGCCGCCGCAGCCGGATGTCTGGCACGGGAGCGCGGCGCAACGTGTTCTGCGTCGATTTCTCGATAGGTGCAAGCTGGCGGGCGAGGAAATTCCCGCAGAAATACCGTCCCGAACAGTTCAGGCTGGCGGCGTTACGCTGGCCGGAGAAGGTGTTGGTGTTTGAGAACGGCGAATGCGCGGCGACACGTTAGATGCGGATACGGACAGATAAAAGGCCGTCTGAAAAACGTTTTGATGTTTTTCAGACGGCCTGAATCTATTCGACGGCGTTGTCAAGAACGGAAGCGGTCAGCCGCCGGTCAGTGCCATGACGCGGATGATTTTTCGGATTTTCCACAAATTCGTGTTTTTCCCGGTTTCAATGCAATCGCGTCGCGGATTTTTCTGGTCGAGTTCGGCATCGGTGCAGCCGCCGCGCAGAAGGTCGCGCAACGGTACTTTGTCTTCCCTGCCCCAGACACAGGGTGGATGTTGCCGGTTGCGGACAGCCGCACACGGTTGCAGGTGGCGCAGAAGTGCTGGCTCATCGGCGTAATCAGGCCGAGGGTGAAGCCGCTGCCGCCGTTGTGCCAGTAGCGGGCGGGGCCGCCGCCGATGCGGCCTTCAAACGGGTCAGGCTGAATTTCCGGCGCAGGTCTTCCAATACGGGTTGCAGGTTGACTTTGGCGTGCATCTGGCCGGTCGCCCCCATCGGCATGGCTTCGATGAGGTTGAGGATGAAGCCGTGTTTGATGCAGAACGCGACCATATCGTCTAGATCGGTGTCGTTGATGCCTTTGAGCGGAACCATGTTGATTTTGATGCGCTCGAAACCGGCTTCTTTGGCGGCGGTGATGCCTTCCAGTACCTGTGGCAGGGCAGTCGCTGCCGGTGATGCTGGCCACGCAGTCGCGGCGCAGGCTGTCGAGGGCTGATATTGAGGCGGCGCACGCCTGCCGCGCGCAGGGCGCGGCCTGTTGGCCGAGGCGGGTGCCGTTGGTGGTCAGGGAAATGTCTTCGACGCCGGGCTGACGGCTGATTTCGGCGGCCAGTTCGGTCAGGCCCTTGCGCAACAGGGGTTCGCCGCCGGTGAGGCGGAAACGTTTGGTACCCAGCCGCGCGAAGGCGGCGGCAACGCGGGCGGTTTCTTCTATGGTCAGCCAGTCTTTCGGCACGGCAAAGCCCTTAAAGCCTTTGGGCAGGGCGGTAAGTGCAGCGCAAATCGCAGCGGTCGGTTACGGAAATACGCAGGTAATCGACGGTGCGGCCGAATGGGTCTGTCAACATAGTGTGTTTGATTTGTCTTTAGGAATTATGCATTTTAATCTTACAGGCCGTCTGAAAGGATGGCAAATGGAAAAAACCTTGGGCCTTTTGTGCCCTTTAATAACGCGCCATATTCTCATCTATCTGCGCCGCCCATGCGTCAATGCCGCCCTGAAGGTTGTAGAGTGTTTTTGAAGCCGGCGTCGGCCAGATACATGGCGGTGTGCAGGCTGCGGATGCCGTGGTGGCAATACACGACAATCGGCAGGCCGTCGGGCAGTTCGTTGCTGCGCAGCGAGATCAGGTTCATCGGGATGTGGACGGAATCGGGCAGGGTGCAGGCGGCGGTTTCTTCGTCGGTACGCACGTCAAGCAGCAGAAAGAGCTTTTTGCCGTCCTGCCGCCAGCGTTGCAGTTCGGCAGGGGAGAGTTGGGGATGTGCATGTGTTTTTGACTCTAGGGGTGTTATGGTTGCGGTAAGGCCGTCTGAAAAACGGGTTTGTGTTTTGCCAAACCGCGTTTTCAGACGGCCTTCGAAGCAGACGGCCGATTAAAAGTCGAAATCGCCGAACGGTTTGTCTGCTTTATCGCTCAGACCCGCCGCCAGTGTGTCGAACATCACTTTTTCGCGGAACACGCCGCCGTCGCGGGTAATCAGCAAAGGCGCGCTGTACCGGCTTGCCGCCGACGATAACCGCCATGCGGCCGCCGTCTTTAAGCTGCCGTTTCAGCGTTTCGGGCACTCGGCCGACGCTGCCGCCGACATAAACCGCGTCAAACGGCGCACCTTCGGTTTTCCTGTGCCAGGGGCGTCATTGCAGACGTAGCGGACATTGCCGCAGCCGATGTCGTCCAGCACCGTTTGTGCCGCCCCAAGCTGCGCGGCGTCGATGTCGGCAGTAACGACTTCTCCCGCCAGCGCCGCCAGCAGCGCGGTGGCGTAACCGGAACCCGTGCCGATTTCCAATACCTTGTCCTGCTTGGTCAGTTTCAAACCCTGCACCAGACGCGCCACGACTTTCGGCTCGAGCATTTTGCCGCCGTTGGGCAGCGGCAGCTCTTTGTCGGCATAGGCCAAACCTTGAAATCCGGCTCCGACGAATTTTTCGCGCGGAATGTCCCCAGCGCGTCGAGAACGTCGAAATCCAACACGTCCCACGGGCGTATTTGCTGTTCTACCATATTGAAACGTGCTTTTTCAAAATCCATGTTGCGCTCCGTTGATTTATATACAGATACGGCTGTGATTATAGTGCTTTCGGTACGCCGCCGCCATCTTTCAGACGGCCCCGGCGCTCAAATATCCCGTTCGTACAGCCTGCCGACGAGTTCCGCCAGTTGGTTCAGGTAACGGGCGTCGGTTTCGTCAAACTGCGCCAAACGGTCGCTGTCGGCGTCGAGCACGCCGAAACAACGGCGGTTGCGGTCGAACAGCGGTATCACGATTTCCGACTGCGATAAGGACGAGCAGGCAATATGGTCGGGATGGCGGTTGACGTCTTCCACCACCACCGCTTTGCCGCCCGCCCAAGCCTGTCCGCACACCCCGCGGCCGTAAGGAATGCGCGTGCAGGCCACCGGCCCCTGAAACAGCCCCTAACACCAATTCGTTGCTTGCCCGTTCCACCAAGTAAAACCCCACCCAGAACCAGCCGAACGCCTCTTTCAAAACGGCGGCGATATTGGCCAGATTGGCCGTAAAACACGGTTCGCCGTTGGTCGAGGCTTTCGATTTGCGGCAGGATTTCCCGATAAACAGAAGTTTTGTCCGAAGACGCAATACGGATGGTGTGCATGACGGCCCTCACAAATTAAATAACAAATTACCGACATTATATTCCATTCGGCGGCAGGCCGTCTGAAACCCGCTTTCAGACGGCATCGAAAGACTACGGTCGGGCAAGGCAGGTTGCGAATCATGTCCATATGAACTACACTTCCCTACACAAAACCGCAATATGGAGCACTTAAAGATGGATCACGACAACGGAATGTGGGAACAGAAATGGGTTATCGGCAACTGGAAAATGAACGGACGCCTGCAAAACAATAACGCATTGATGCACCGCTTCCGCATCCTTCCGACCGCCGAACGCGTACTCATCGGGCTGGCCGCCCCCACCGTTTACCTGCTGCAACTGCACAACGCCATGCAGATAGTGTTGAGCAACCGCATCCTGACCTGCGCCCAAGACGTCAGCCGCTTCCCCAACAACGGCGCCTACACAGGCGAAGTTTCCGCAGAAATGCTCGCCGACATCGGCACCGACATCGTCTTAATCGGCCACTCCGAACGCAGCCTGTATTTCGGCGAAAAACGAAAATCCACCGTCAGAAAATGGAAAATGTCCTCAACGTCGGCCTGATACCTTTGTTATGCGTCGGCGAGAGCCTTGACGAGCGCGAAGCGGGCAGGGAAAAGAAATCATCGCCCATCAGCTCTCCATTCTGAAAGGATTGAACACCAGACATATCGCCGTCGCCTACGAACCCGTGTGGGCCATCGGTACGGGCAAAAGTCGCCACGGTGGAACAAATCGCCGCCATGCACGCATTTATCTATCAGGAAATCTTGTCATTGTGCGGTAGCGATATTCAAAATCCGCGTTCTTTACGGTGGAAGCGTGAAAGCCGAAAACGCGGCAGATATTTTCGCCGTACCTTATGTCGACGGCGCACTGGTGGGCGGAGCTTCATTATCCTATGACTCGTTTACCGCCATCATCAATGCCGCGCAAGCCTCGTAGAGAATTATGGAAGCCTTTAAAACCGTTATCTGGATTATAAACATCATTTCCGCCTTGGCCGTCATCGTGCTGGTATTGTTGCAACACGGCAAAGGCGCGGACGCGGGAGCGACTTTCGGGTCGGGTACCGGCAGCGCGCAGGGGTGTTCGGTTCCGGCGGCAACGCCAACTTTCTAAGCCATGCAACCGCCATCGCCGCCACGTTCTTTTTCGCCACCTGTATGGCAATGGTTTATATCCATTCGAATACGACCCGTCACGGTTTGGATTTCAGTAACGTAAAACAGAGCCTGCCGGCGCAAAAACGCAGCAGGTTCCGGCAAACGGCGGCAAGACGGACACCGTACCCGCCGCACCCAAACAGCAGTAAAGAAAAAAGAATTTAGCCGACATGGTGGAATTGGTAGACACGCTATCTTGAGGGGGTAGTGGCCGTAGGCTGTGCGAGTTCAAATCTCGCTGTCGGCACCAAAATAACAAATCAAAGTATAAACAAGAAAACATAAATAAAAACATATGTGTGCCAACTGATGCACCGTTTTACTTTTTGAAGAAAAACAGTCCTGACGAATCAGGACTGTTTTTATATCAAGCGTCTGAATAACGGGTAAAGAACGGTGCGCAGGCCGTCTGAAAAACGTTTTCAGACGGCCTGAATCTTTAAAATAAGCAGATAGACGCCGGTTTTTTACTTTAATCGGGCGGGGCTACCGGCTGTCTTGGCGGATTCTGACAAAGGTGGCAAACCGCGGCGTTCCTTTTTGAGTAAAGCCGCGGTAGCGGTAGGTGATGGTGCTGCCGACAGGGAGGGGATTATCGCGGTCTTGATCTTTGAAACCGCTGCCGATGCGAAATTCCCCATATTGGTTTTTACAGCCGACTGCGCCCAGTCTACCCGCGTTCTTGCCTTTGCCTTCGTAGTGCTGCGTTACGGTACACTCGGCGTCGTGACGGCTTTTAAGTTTCAAAAAGCTGGCTGCTGCGGCCTGCGGCGTAAGGATGGTTCGGATTGCGCAACATGACGCCTTCCCGCCTTGCGCTTCGATTTCTTTCAGGAAGGTTTGAGCGTGGGCGCGGTCGCGGGCGGGAATTTGGCGTATGACGGCGATGGGGGCTTCGGGGTGGGCTTCCAGCCAGCTTTGCAGTACGGCGAGGCGTTGGTAAAGGTTGCCTGCGGCTTTGGGTACGTCGAAAACATGGAGTTTGATACCGCGCCAGTCGCTTTTTGTCCGAACGGACGGCGGCGGAAATCTGCTCGAAACGGCCGCGCGAAGTGTAAAGTTCGCCGTCTATCGGATAGGGTGGGAAATTACGCGTATAGCCTGCTGGCGGGGTAAACGGATGCCCTTGCCGGCTGATAAGCCGTTTGCCGTCCCAATAGGCGCGCACGCCGTCAGTTTTTCGCTCATGGCCCAGCCGGCTATTTCTTGGTTTTTATATTCTTGGGCAAGCAGCAATCCTGATGCGGAAGCGGGAAGGGAGATGCACAATGCGGTACAAATGGGTATGATGATTTTCATTGATATTTTATATATATATTACAGAATAGTTGTTAAAGTTATAAATATTAACATAACAATATGCCGTCTGAAATTGAAATAAGGAACCGAACTATGGCTTTACAATTTGAAATTCTGGCGGTAACGCCGTTTCGCCAGAACTGTACCCTGTTGTGGGATGACGAAACCCACGAGGCGGTGTTGACCGATATGGGCGGCGATGTGCCGTTTGTTCTGAACGAAGTGGCCGCCCGCAGGCTGGATGTGAAGGAAATCTGGCTGACGCACGGCCATCTCGACCATGCGGGCGGGGTGGTGGAATTTTGTCGCACAAAAGATGTGCCGGTTGTCGGACCGCATCGGGATGACGAATTTCTGCTGGATTCGCTGCCGGACATTACCGCGCAATACGGTTTCCCCGTATCGCCTCCGTTTAAACCGACCCGCTGGCTGGAAGAAGGCGATGTATTGAATGTGGGCCGGTACCGGTTCGACGTGTTGCATATTCCCGGCCATACGCCCGGGCAGGTGGTGTTTTTACTGCGCGCAGGCAGGACTGCTGGTGGCGGGAGATGTGCTGTTTTACGAAAGCATAGGCCGCACCGATTTCCCGCGCGGCAATCATGCCGATTTGATTGACAATATCCGCCGCAAACTGCTGGTGTTGCCGGATGACACCCAGGTCATTGCGGGACACGGCAGGATGACGACCATCGGTCATGAAAAACGGCACAATCCGTTTCTGTAAGCCTTTCAGACGGCCTGCCGTTGTTGTTTTCCGCCATAAATGCCGTTTTGGTACGGCTGCGTAAAAAGGATAAAGCCAATAGATTTTACGTTCTACCATAGGAACTATCTATTAACTTATCCATACTAATCCGCAGGTAAAGGTATTTTTACTATTTATTTTTAACAATCATGAAGGAATAACAACAATGGCTTTTGATTTAGGCAATTTGCTGCAAAAGTCAGCTTGGTGATGTATTGGGCGGTTTTCTGGCTTCTTCGGGCGAACCCGCTGAAAGTAGTACGAAAGCCGCCGGACTGGCACTGCCTGCCGTAGTGGCGGGTTTGTTGAAACACATCGGCGCCAATCCGTCCAATGCGTCGGGCGTACTGGATTTGCTGACCGGTACGTCGGGCAGCATATTGGACGGCACGGTGGCGAAGCTTCTTCGGCAGAAGGTGTCGGCGGACTGCTGGAAACGGGCGAAACTGCTGCCCGAACTGTTGGGCGGCAATGCGGCAAATGTTGCCGACCGGATTTCGCAGGAAAGCGGCGTATCCAAAAGCAGCGTCCGGTTCGCTGCTGGCGTTGTCGCTGCCGTTGGTGTTGTCGGTATTGCGCGGCAAAGCGAAGGATAACAACTTGCAGGGCAGCCAGATTTTGGGATTGCTGGGCCAACAGCAAGGCTGGCTGTCGCAGGCGCTGAGCAGCGACATGCTTTCCGCATTGGGTATCGGCAGCCTGAGCGGGCTATTCGGCAGTTTGTCCGGACTGGCCGGCAACTTCGGTTCCGCCACGGCGGCCGGAACCGCTGCCGTAGCGGGTGCGACGGCAGCAGCCAAGAAGGGCGGTTTCGGCAAATGGATTATTCTGGGTATTGCCGCACTGGCCGCCCTGTTTGCGTTCAAGAGCTGCAACACCGGCGGCGGACATGCTCCGACCGAAACGGCCGCATCGGCGGCAGAGGCTTCCGAACCGGAAGACGGCGCCGTGTCGGCGGTCGAAACATCGGCTCCCGTGATGCCGACTTCCGCCGTTTTGGACGAACACGAAAACGAGCCTGCCGCCGCTTCCGAGGCCGCCTCTCCGGTTTCCGCTCCGCCGCCGACACGTCGCAGGGTCGTGATGGACGGCGGCGTACAAATTCTTCTTCGCCACCGGTAAGAACGATGTGGCCGAAGGTGCGGAACAGGTCGTGGCCGATTTGATTGAAGCCGGTAAGGACGGCAAGAAACTGGTCATCAGCGGTTTTGCCGACAGTACCGGCAATGCGGCCTCAATCAGGAATTGTCGAAAAACGCGCCCAGGCGGTGCAGGGCGTTTTTTTGAAGCGCACGGCGTGAAAGCCGGAAACATTGAGCTGCGCAAACCGAAAAGCACCACCGGCGCGGAGGGCAATGATGCCGAGGGCCGCCGTGTAGAGGTGAAAGTCGAAGGTTGAAAGGCTGCCTAGGGGCGAAGCGGCAAAAACCGCCTTGGCCCGTAAGTCGGCTTGCCCTCAGGCCCGCCGACTCGAAAAACTGAAAAAGGCCGTCTGAAAACGCCGTGCGGGCATGTTTTCAGACGGCCTTTGACGAAACAGACCGCAACACAATACGTTTTCTTCCATTTTTGAAAATGGCATAAAAATTGCATGTAATACAGCAGCCAAAGTTACCAATCCGCAAACATGCCGCCGAAAATCCCTGCCGAAACAAGCGGTAAGGACGGTTGCCGGATATTTTTCCGATACGGATAATCACGGTCAATACATTGAAACAGGCGATTGGTGTTGGATTAAATTGTTACAAAGTGCCGATAAATGTCAGTCCGACAGGCCGTCTGAAAGCACGGTCGGGAGCCAGAAAGGAATCAAAAACATGAAGTTGAAACAAATCGTCAAAACCGGATTGCCCCTGCTTGCAGCCTGCCTGCTGGCCGCGTGTGCCACCAAAAAGCAAAATTACAGCCGACGGCACGACCGACTCGCCGGTATTTCCCAAACCGTATTCGCTGACGTTCGACAAAGACCGCGGCACGTTTCCGACTTTACGACGAGCTGGAACAGATGCGCCCGGGGCCTGACCAAAGACGATATTTATAAAATCCTAGGGCCGCCCGCATTACGACGAAGGTATGTTCGGTGTGCGCGAATGGGATTACCTGTTCCACTTCCATACGCCCGGAGTGGAAGCCGACCCGGCCAACAAATCCGGAGTTGACGGTATTACCACCTGTCAGTATAAAGTGGTGTTCGATAAACACAAATTCGCCCGCAGCTTCTATTGGAATCCCGTGTTTCCCGAAGATGCGGCCTGCCCTGCCCCGCTCCGAAGGCCGAGCCTCAAGTCATCATCCGCGAGGTGGAGCCGACGCGCAGCAGATACGACAGTAATTGAGAATGTTGAGGAAAAAGCAGTTTTTGTGCGCCCTGATGCTGGCCGGTATGAACGCTTTTGCCGTGTCCGGCGAAAACATCAAAGACTACATGAGCAAGCGCAAAGTCATCGTAAACACCTCGAAAGCCGAACTCTGCTTTGCCGACGAGAAAAAAATGCCATCCTGTATTAATCGGCAAGACCACGCCGAAGGGTACGTTCAGCATGAATATCTACAAAACCGACAAAGCAGGTTACGGCGGCGACGTTATCGGGTTCAAACAGGAAAAAGACTTCCTGTTTGCCCTGCACCGCGTTTGGACGCTCAAACCTTCCGAACGGCGCATGGAACGCATCACCTCTCCGGTGGTGTCCGACCGCATCATCACCAACGGCTGCATCAACGTAACCAACGATGTGTACAACAAACTGAAAACGTATTTTGTTTTGGAAGTGATTTGAGGCCGTCTGAAAGGCGGAGAACGGATTGCGGCGGCAGTCCGTTTTTTTATTTGCCTTTTCGGGGCGGGCGCATCTAAACTGTCGTTTCAGGCCGGTTTGCCGGCGCTTGATACTGTTTGAACGGAAAGGAAAAAACATGGCCACGCCGATTGCAGCATTAATCTACCGCGGGGAAGGCGACGACGAACTGCGCACGTTGTGGCAGGCCGTCGGGCAGTTGCGCGACCGGGGTTCAGCATCAAGGGCTTGCTGAATAAAACCGATGCGCAGGGCGGCAAAATGCGCGACCGCGTCTGTTCGCTGACCGACAGCCGCGAATACGCGATTATGTACGACGGCGGCTGCACCGAAGATACCTGCAAACTCGACCCGCGCGGGCTGGCGGCTTCTTCCGAGGTTATCCGCGAAGCTCTGCAAAAGTCCGCCCGATATTTTTGGTGTTCAACAAATTCGGCCATGCCGAGAGCGAAGGCAGCGGGCTGATTGACGAATATGCCCAGGCAGTGGCGGCGGGAATTCCGGTCATTTCGCTGTTGCAGGACAAATACCTGCCGCAATGGCGCGAATTTACCGACGGTATGGGAACGGGTTGGAAAACGGCCTGCAAGGCGTGCTGGATTGGGCGCAGGCCCAGAAAGGGCGACGGGATGCCGAGAGTAAAAGATGAAGCGTAACGACAGGCCGTCTGAAAATTTGTTTTCAGACGGCCTGTCGTTTGAAAACAACTTATTGCGCGGTTTCTACGGCCACCGAGATACTGTTTAGGGGCTTTGAGCAGTTTTTCCGATTTTTTTCGGGGTCGTCGTTGCGCAGCAGTTTGGCGGTTTTCGTGTCTGAGCCGTTCCGTATCGCTGTGCAGCACGATGTTTTTCACCGCCAGCAGGTTGTTGGGGTTCATGGAGAAGCGGCGCAGCTTCATGCGCGAGCAGGATGCGGGTGAACGCGGTATCGCCGGCCATTTCGCCGCAGATGGACACGCTTTTTCTTCACACGGTTGGCGGTACGGATGATGTGCTGGATGGTCTTCAACACGGCGGGATGGTCGGGCTGGTAGAGGTGGCTGACGCTGTCGTCGCCGCGGTCGACCGACAGAACGTATTGGATCAGGTCGTTGGTGCCGATGGAAATAAAGTCTATCAGTTTCAGGATGCTGCCGACGGTCATGGCGGCGGACGGGATTTCTATCATGCAGCCGACGTTGACCGTGCCGAAGGTTTCGCCGCGTTCGGCAAGCTGGCGTTGGGCGGTGTCGAGGTGGATGAGGCACTGGCGCACTTCGGACACGGAGGTAATCATCGGCCACATCATGCGCACGGTGCCGTGAACGGCGGCGCGGAGGATGGCGCGCATTTGGGTGCGGAACATGACCGGTTCGGCGAGGCACAGGCGGATGCCGGTGAGTCCGAGGGCAGGGTTGAGGCTGCCGTTGGGCGTGGTGTTCTGACCGAACCAGCGGGGGTTTTTGTCGACGCCCAAGTCGACGGTGCGGAAGGTGACGCTTTTGCCTTTCATTTTTTTCACAATCGCGCTGTACACTTCGTACTGCTCGTCTTCAGACGGCATGGTGTCGCGGTTGAGATAGAGAAATTCGCTGCGGAAGAGGCCTACGCCGTCTGCGCCGAAGTTGTGCAGGGCTTTGATGTCTTCGGCGGATTCGATGTTGGCCAGAAGTTCGATGCTGACGCCGTCGGCGAGTGGTGGCAGCGGTTTTGAGTTTGTTGAGTTCGCGTTTTGTGGTTGCGGTATTCGCGGGCGAGGCGGCGGTATTCGTTGAGGACGACTTCGTCGGGATCGATGATGAGGACGCCGTTGATGCCGTCGACGATGACGATTTCGTTTTCGGTGATGAGTTTGCGGGCGTTGTGCAGGCCGATGACGGACGGGATGTCGAGGCTGCGGCCTAAGATGGCGGTGTGGCTGGTCGGGCCGCCGGCATCGGTTACGAATGCGGTGATTTTTGTTCTTTGAATAACACCGTGTCGGCGGGCGAGAGGTCGTGGGCAATCAGGATGGTGTCTTCGAACAGGCCGTCGTTGAGGTTTAAGTCGTTGCTTTGCCCGACGAGGTTGTTGTGGATGCGGCGGACGACTTGCAGCATGTCTTGTTTGCGTTCGCGCAGGTAGTCGTCTTCGATGTTGTCGAACTGGGCGGCGAGCTTGTCGCTTTGTTGTTTCAATGCCCATTCGGCGTTGATTTTCTGTTCGCGCAAAATGTCGATGGGTTCGCGCGAGAGGGTCACGTCGGTCAGCAGCATGAGGTGCAGCGAGATGAATGCGCCCAATTCGGTCAGGGGCGTTTTCGGGAATCGCGCTCGCAGCTGCTCAATTCTTTGCGCGTGGCTTTGATGGCGGCGTCGAGACGGGCGGCTTCGGCGTCGATGAGGTCGTCTGAAACGTCGTATTGCGGCACTTCCGCCGTGCCGCGCGTAATCAGGGTGGGCGTGTCCGACGGCGATGCCTTTGCCCGCCGCGACACCGTGCAGCACGATGCTCATTATTCGCCCTCGCCGAAATAGTCGTTGATTAAATCAGTCAATGCCTGCATGGCCGCCGCTTCGTCGGCGCCGTCGGTTTCAGCTCGATGACCGTACCTTTTTGCCGCCGCCGAGCATCATTAGGCCCATGATGCTTTTGCCGTTGACGCGGCTGCCGTCTTTGGTAACCCAGACTTCGCATTTTGAACTGAGACGCGGTTTGGGTGAATTTGCTGGAAAGCGCGGGCGTCCAGTCGAGTTTGTTGATGATTTCGACGGATTGTTTCAGCATTCTGTTCCTTTCAGACGGCCTGATGTGTGTGTTCGGGTGGTGCGGGCGGAAGTTACGATGATTTGGAAACGTCTTCGATGCGTTCGGATGATTTTTGCAGACCAAGCCTTCGGTTCGGCGGTAATGGCGAAAATCCCCCTCACGGCGGCTTCTTTCACCATGTCGGTAAAGGCATTCAGGTGTTCTGCGGCGGGGGAGTGCTGGATGGCTTTAATCAGCATTGGCGCGTTCAGGCCGGTCAGGATGGCGGATTTGTCCGCCCGCACCATCCTGCGCGCGGCGTTGCACGGCGTTGCGCCGAAGATGTCGGTCATGATCAGCACGCCGTGGTTTTCGGGAAATTCCTGAAGTTTCGCAATCGCGTTGTTGATAATGTCGTCTTGGTCTTCGTCGGGCTGTACGCCGAGGATGTGGATGTTTTCCGGCGTGCCGTGCGGGAAGAAATGCTGCGCCAGGGCTGCGGTAGGCTTCGCCTATGGATTCGTGGGTAATGATGAGTAAACCTATCATGGCCGTTCCTAAGGTATTTGTTACTTTATATAATGGGATATGGTTGCGGTTTGCAGGGAAACAAGGCCGTCTGAAAAGACTTTGGGACGGCCTGCGTCATGATGGTTCGGTTCAGTCCTGATTCAGCGCGTAAATCTCGCCCAGATTGCGCCAGCAACCCGCCGCGTCCATGCCGTAGCCGAAGACGTAGCGGTTGGGTACGTCAGCCCGACATAATCGGCTTTGGTCGGCTTTTTCTTTGCCAATCAGTTTGTTGGCGAACACGGCCGCGCGACAGCTTGCCGCCCCCATTTCGCGCAGCTTTTTCCCTGAATCGCCGCCATCGTGTGGCCTTCGTCTAAAATGTCGTCCAACACGACCACATGGCGGTTTTTGATTTGTTCGGGGTCGGGCATACGCTTCCAGTTGAACGCGCCGCCCGCCAGTTTGTCGCCGTAACGCGAAACATGAGATGTAATCGAAGTCCAGCGGGAAGCGCAGCAGCGGCAGCAGTTGGCCGGTGAATACGACCGCCCCGCCCATCACCGGCAGCAGCAGCGGATATTCGCCGCTCAAATCGCGCGTGATTTCTTCGGCTATCCGTTGCAGCGCGGCGCGGCATTGGTCTTGGTCGAACAGCAGTTCGGCGCGGTCGAGCATGGTTTGGGTGTGTCGGCGTTTGGTTGCTAAGTCGGTCATAGTGTGTGCGCAGTGTGTGAGGTTGTAAGGAAAAAGTGATTATAAACCAATCGTAAGAGGCCGTCTGAAAACCTTGTCCGGTTTTCAGACGGCCTCTTCTTTCAATCTGTGTCCGTGTCGGGCAGGGGAGGCGGTTTGCGAATTTTTCCACCAGGTTTTTTTGTCCAACCGCTTTGCCGGCCTTAACACCAAGGTGCGCAGTTTTTCGGCGCGGCTGACGAGGTTGCCTTTCCTTGCGAAAAGCTGTTTGCAGGCGGCCTGGAACTGGCTTTGCGCCTGGGCCATGTTTTTGCCGACGCCCTCCAGCGTTTGGACGAAACCGACGAATTTGTCGTAGAGCCTGCCGCCTTCTTCCGCAATGGCGAGGGCGTTTTGGTTTTGCTGCTCGTTGCGCCAGAGGTTGGCGACGGTGCGCAGGGTGGCCAGCAGCGTACTCGGGCCTGCCAGCATGATGCGTTTGTCGAAACATTCTTGAAAGAGGCCGGCATCGTGTTGCAGGGCGAGCAGGTAGAGCGGGTTCGACGGGGACGAACATAAACACGAAGTCCAGCGTGTTGACGCCTTCCAAATCGGTATAGTCTTTCTGCGACAGGGTTTCTGACATGGGCGCGGATGCTGGCGATGTGGGCGGCAAGTTCGCGCTCGGCGGTTTCGGCGTCGGCGGCTTGGGTGTGGCGGACGTAGGCGGTCAGCGAGACTTTGGAATCGATGACGATTTGTTTACCTTCGGGCAGGTGGACGAGGACGTCGGGCTGGAGGCGGCGGGTGCGTCCGTCTTCTTCCTGCCGGACGGAGGCGGCTTGGACGGTGTATTCGCGCCCTTTTTGCAGGCCGGAATGTTCCAAAAACGCTTTCTAAAATCATCTCGCCCCAGTTACCTTGGGTTTTTGTTTTTGCGTGCCGGTGAGCGCGTCGGTGAGGGCTTTGGCGTCGCCGTGCAGTTGGGTGTTGAGGGTTTGCAGGCGTTTGAGTTCGTTTTCGAGGGTCAGCCGCTGGCGAGATTCTTTTCGTAGGTTTGCTGCACGAGTTCGCCGAAGCCGTGGATGCGTTCGTTGAGCGGGTGAGGATTTGGTTCAACTGGTCGCGGTTTTTGTTCGGTGAAGCGGCGGCTTTTTTTCTTCCAGTATCGTGTTGGCAAGGTTTTTGAAACTGCTCGCCCAGACTTTGGCGGGCTTCGGTGAGAGCTTGAGTTTTTCGTCAGCGGCGAGGCGCTCCTGTTCGAGTCGGGTGTGGAGGCGTTCGTTGTTCACTTGCAGGGGTTTGCGCGGCCTGCTGCAAATCGGCGTAATCTTGTTTCAGACGGCCTGCCTCGGCTTCACGCTCTTGCAGATAGGCGATTTGGCGTTCGGCGGCGGCGAAGCGGTTGCCCAGTTCCTGCAATTCGATTTGCAAATCCTGAATATGGCGGCGGCTGTCGGCCAAAGGCTTCTTCGGCGGTTTCCTGCGCTTGGCGGGCGAAGCGGTATTGCTGGGTACGTTCGGCAAGCTGTTGTTCCAGCAGGTGCTGCCGCCGCTGGGAACGCATTTGCACGATAAGCCAGGCAATCAGGGCGCCGAGCAGGGCGGCACACGCAGCGACAATGGGCAGGGAGGAAAGTTCATAACACAGGCCGTCTGAAAAACATTGGACGGCAGACTATATCATGTTTCAGACGGCCTTACCGCCGCAAAGACCGCCGATTGTGGCGGCACGAGCGTTCAAACCGCCGAGCGAGCGAGTGCCGCCGAGAGGATTGTGGAAAACGGAAAAAGTTGGTTGCCCATATATTTTTGTATTTAAATGATTATTTTGTGTTTCAAAAGAATTGATGTGTAATTGCAACGGGACAACCGCAGTTGAAACGCGGTCGTTACCTCGTTTGTAATTTGTATGTAGTCAAGACATCAGTGTCATGAGTTTGGACATCGGTGTCATTTACAAATACAAAAATTATTTATCAATATTATTAAATTGTAGATATTTTTAATAATTTAATTTTACATTAAATGTATTTAATTTAACTATAAGGCGGTAAGATGTGCCCCGTCGACAACAGCGCGACAGTCGGATTCGACCGATTTGTTATTTAACAACATTAATTTCAGTATCAAGGAACCCAAATGAAACATTGGATTGCTTTTTGCTGCTGCTTCTTTGGCTGGTATGTCGGGCGTAGCCGTTTCAGCCGCCGTCGCAGCGCGCAATATTTCCGCCGCTTCAAAAATAATTTGAAAAAGAAACGAACCACACTGAGAGGTAAAAACACAATATGAAAGAAATCATTAAATTTGCCGCAGCCGCCTTTAATCGGTATGTCGGGCGTTAATGCTGGTACCGCAGCGTGGCGGAAAACATAAAAACGCTTCCCGATAATCCCCACTGCTGATCATTGTTGGAAATCCGTACCGCGCCGCATCAACCGGCCGGTACGGTGCGAATAGAAAAAGAAAGGTACACAATGAACGATTTGATCAAACTTGCCGCCGCTTCCTGATCAGGTATGTCCGGTCTGGCCGTAAGCGCGACGACAGTTGCCCAAAAACATGGCCCGATGCCGCCAAATAATCCGAATACAAACTGCTTTGATGATGTAAAGGCCGTCTGAATTTTTCAGGCGGCCTTTCTCCATTCGGGCGGACGGGCGGTGCGGCGGGGATTACCGCCCCAGCAGCCGCTTCAGCTTTTTCAGTTCCCGCCCATGCTCGAGCTTTTGAGTTGCGGCTGGCGCAACAGGCGGGCGGGGTGCGGTATGACGAAGAAGGGCAGGCCGCCGCACAGTTGCGCCATGTCTTTTTGCCAGTTCGGGCTTTTTCAAAAATCCTGTCCCAGAAACAAAACGGCCTTGGCCTGCGATTGCGCCAGCTCGGTGCGCCAGCATGCGGCAGCTCCCGCTGATTCGGGCGTTATCGGGACGGTCGCCGGAGATAGGGGGCGGTTTTTATCCAACTGGTTTTTGTAAGCCTGATGGGCTTGCAGTCCGACTGCGGCGAGCATCTTGTCGAGCAGCACGCCGTGGCACCGCTGAAAAAGATGTCGGCCAGACGGTCTTCGGTGGACGGGCGAGATGCTGATAACCATGATTTCAGACGGCCTGCCGAAGTTTCGATACGCGGCAGGCCGTCTGGCGCTAACGGCAGGGCGTCGGCGCGGCAGGCGGGGCGGATTCCGCACGCATTTTGGCTACGGGTGCGGTTTCAGGCGGATCTTCGGCTTGGAAGGGCGCGGCGGCGAGGCAGGGCTTCGTTTGCGAACCGACGGCGGCCATCGCCGCCATCCGCGCCCGACGGCCCGATGGGGCGGCTTTGTACCGCTTGCGCCACCGGTTTGGCGGCGGCCGGAGGTACGGCATCTTTTACTTTTGACCGGCGCAGTTTCAGACGGCCTGAAAACGGCATCTTTGTTCAGCCACATCGGGCCTAGGCCCAAGGCTTCGTGCAAATGGAGATAACGGCTGCTCAACATCATGGTTTCGGGATTTCTGCGGTTTCGGAATCAGACGGACCGCGCGTCATCAGCACGGCGTCTTCGTACCGCCTTCGGGCGGGGATGAATATTTTGCGCTGTCCGCATTCGGCGAAACCGAATTTGCGGTACAGGTTTTTGCGCGGCGGAGTTGCCGGCGCGTACTTCAAGAACAGCCGTTCCGCGTGTTCCGAAAAAGGCCGTCTGAAACCATTGCGCCAACAACTGCGCCGCCACGCCCTGCCTGCGGTAAGGCGGGTCGGTGGCGACGAGGTGGAGTTCGGATTCGCCGCACACGCTCTGCCAGACGATGAAGCCCGCCGTCTTCCCGCCGTATTCGGCAATCAGGACGGTGGTAAAACGTTCGTCCAGCGCGGAGCGGAACTGGTTTTCCGACCACGGCGACGAGGTTGCTCCGGCTGTCGGCGGCGGCAAGAGCCGGCGCAATCGGCGGCGGTGGCGGCGCGGATAATCACGGCGCGGCCTTCCGTTCGGCCTGTTCTCTGGCGGTCAGGGCGATTTTGTCGCGCACATAAAAGCAGTGCCGCCTGCGCCGCATCCGTGGCGGGATAACGGCCTGTCGCCGCCAAATCAAATAGTCCGGCGGCGGTCGGCATCTGCGGACTGCCCCCAAAAAGGCGGCTTGTCGGCCTGCGCGCAAAGCATTGCCAATGCCGTCCGAACACTCGGTGCAGGCGGTCAGCGAGGGCGATTTCCGCCGCCTTGCCGACATGGTAGCCGCTCAGGGCGGCGGTGGGCGGCGGTGTCGAACCAGGGCGTAGAATACTTCGCCCATCCGCGCGTCGGTCGCAGCCAAGACGCACGGCCGGCAGGGAGCAGCCGGTAGCCGCAGCGTCCAGACACGGCACGCCGATGAGCGGTGTGGCAAACGGTGCGGCCAGGCCTTGTGCCACGCCGATGCCGATGCGCAGGCCGGTAAACGCGCCCGGCCCCTTGGGCATAAACGATGGCGCCCAAATCGGCCGCACCGATGCCCGCTTCGGCGAAAAGTTCGCCGGTTTGCGGCAAAAATCAGTTCGGATTGCCGGTTGCCGACTTCATTGTGGCGGACAAGCGTCCTGCCGTTGGCGCGCAGGGCGAGCGACAGGAATGAGGGTGCTGGTGTCGATGGCGAGGACGGGTAGGTTAAAATCGGCTTGCATGGCGGGTTTCGGTTGCTGGTTTCAGACGGCATTATAGCATTGTCGCATCGGATGCCCGATAATACCAAGCCGCCGGAGATGTCGTTTCTACTCGTATGGAGAGGCCGTCTGAAACGGCCGGACGGCGGTTCGGGCAGGAAATTTTGAGAAGGTTCGAATGATGTATATAGGACGTTTCGCCCCCAGTCCGACGGGCTTGCTGCACATCGGTTCGTTGCTGACCGCGGTCGCTTCACCGCCGATGCGCGCAGCCGCGGCGGGAAAAGTGGCTGGTGCGCATGGAGGATTTGGATCCTCCGCGCGAAATGGCGAGTGCCGCAGAACATATCCTGCGCACGCTGGAGGCGTTCGGCTTCGAATGGGACGGCGCGGTGGCATACCAAAGCAGGCGGTATGGAATCTATGAAGCGGCATTAGGCCGTCTGAAAGACGAAGGGCTGGTGTATCCGTGTTGTGCAGCCGGAAAGACTGGCAGGCGGCGGTCGGCCGGTGCGGACGGGTTTGTTTACAGCGGCCGTTGCCGCAATCCAGCGGACAGGCCGTCTGAAACGGGCAAACAGCCCGCATGGCGCATCCGCGTTCCCTGACGAAACCGTCGGTTTCGATGATGAAGTCGTCGGACATATGCGCAGAATCTGGCGCGCGACATCGGCGATTTCGTACTGTTGCGGGCGGACGGCTACTGGGGCATACCAGCTTGCCGTGGTCGCCGACGACGCCGAGCAGGGCGTAACGCATGTCGTCCGCGGACAAGACTTCGCTGGTTTCGACCCCGCGTCAGATTTTCCTGCAACGCTGTCTGGGTTTCGAAACGCCGCATTACGCGCATTTGCCGCTGCTGGTCAATAGTGCGGGACAGAAGTGGTCGAAACAGACACTGGCTCCCGCCTTGGATACGGCGCAGTGCGATACGCTGCTGCGGCAGGTCATGGGCTATCTCAACCTTCCTCCCGCCCCGGATACAGACCGTCCGCGCGATTTATTGGATTGGGCGGCGGAAAAATTGACATATGGCCGCCGTTCCGCCGCCGCAGTCTGTACGGAATGATTTGCGGATATACGACAAAAGACACAAAATATCTCCGCATATGCCGTTTTGGTTTCAGACGGCCTCCCGTGTTTGAACGGATAACCCGTCCCGTCGGGCGGAATACCGGTTATCGCTTTTGCGCGCGTTATCCTGCCTGCCCAAACAGATGCCGTCTGAAATTCAGACGGCATGGCGATAGAATGTTTAGGTAATATAGAAACCCTCTTGTCGGGATAATTAGCGGAAAGCCCTATTGATATCGGTTTTATTGCAGATATTATAGGCGCACAAACAATTTCCCGCATAATCATCAATTAAAAATAAAGAGTGCGCAAAAATATGCCGAGTGCCATTATTGTAGAAGACGAAGTGCTTGCCGCCGAGCGCCTAAAGGGTGTTATTGGAAGAATGCAACGTTGTTTTACTGAAAACCTTCCACCACGCGCAACCCGCGCTGGATTGGTTGAGTGTGCATGAAACCGACATCGTGTTCGCCGACATCGGCCTGCCCGAAATCACCGGCTTGGAGCTGGTGGAACGCATCAAACGGGTTGCCAAACGCCAGCCCGAAGTGATTTTCACCACCGCATACGAAGAACATGCGCTGCGGGCGTTTGAACTGGCAGCCGTGGATTACCTGCTCAAACCGATACGGATGACACGCCTGCAGGGTCGCACTTGACCGCGTCAGCGAAAAATACAAAGAAAAAGCGGATGATTTCACTCATTTCAGAGTATTCAGCCGCGACCGCATGATTGAAATCCCGTGGCAGCAGGCGCGTTACTTGATGGCGAGCACAAAACCGTCTATCTGATTACCGGCGACGGCCAAAGTTATGAATTGCCGAAAACGTTGGTGTATTGGGAAGAATTGCTGGGCGAAAAAAAGTCATTCGCATCCACCGTAACGCACTGGTGTTCCGCCATACCCTCGACTGCCTGATCCGTCTGGACGATGAAGAAGACGAGAGCAACGCAAGTTGGGCGGCAAGAGTCTTGAACATAGAAAAACCGCTTCCCGTCAGCCGCCGCCAGCTGGCCGCAATCCGCAAAAATTCTGCGAGGTGTCGTGTAATCCTTTCAAACCAAACCCTGCCCGTCAGCGGGGTTTCTGTTTTGGAAAAAGAAACAAAGGCCGTCTGAAACAAAATATTGGAGAAAAAGAATGTCATTGGAAGTTTATTTGGTGCGCCACGGAAAAACAGTATTCAATACCACCGGCAGGGTACAAGGCTGGGTGATTCCCCTTTGATGCCGGAAGGTGTGGACGTGGCGGAAAAGTTAGGGGCGCGCACTGGCAGGGAAAATTGATTTTGACGCCGCTTTCTGCAGCACCAGCCACTCAGGCCGTCGATACGGCTAAGCTGATTCTGGCTTCGAAGGGACAGAATGATTTGCCGTTGATACAAATCAACGAATTGAAGGAATACTGTTTCGGCAGTTTCGAAGGAGACTTGGCGGAAAATGTCCATCACATGATTGCACAAACGCGCGGATTTGCAGATACCAAATCGTGGCTGAAAGCCTACCGTCACGGAGAGCACAATATGCTTGCCGAAAGCATCAGCGAACTTGATCCGCTCGGTTTTGGCGGAAACGGAGGCTCAGTTTGTAAAACGTTTGAAAAAAGGGTTGGAAATCTTAGTCGAACAGTCTCCGAAAGCGGGAAAGTGTTGTTGGTTTCGCACGGAATGTCGATTACAGGAATATTAAAAAGTATAGATCCGCTTCCAGCCTGTATAAAAGTGTCAAAAAAATGCGACAGTCTCAAGGCTGGTATTCAATGGAGAAGGTTGGAAAATTATGAGTATAGGCGAACAAATAAATGAATAAAAGTGAAACCGGAAATAATGCCGACAGTTTTTACATAGTCAAAAAGCTAATCGTTTTGTAAATCCGATTACTTTGAAGTATACATAATGGATGATATGAAAGTATTTGAAAATAAATGAAATGAAATTGTCTGTTTATTGTAAAGATAATAAATGTTAGTGTTTGAAATGCAATTAATATTATGAAACATAGAGTATCACCCGATAAAAATAAAACAAATATTGGGTGTCCATCTACTTATAATAAAAGTTGAGTAAGGATATGTGCAGTCAGTATTAATTTTTGAATTGATTAATTGCTAAAACGGCACGATCGTTAAAACAAATATATTTCTCTATATCTGCAAAAAGATGACGTTTGATTATCTAGTGCTATTTTGCGTGGATGAAGGTCTTATGTCAATAGAATAGTGAAAATATATTTATTGATAGATTTCAAATGTGTTTCGCATCAGGGAGATTAACATGAATCACAAGAAACAGGCCGTTTTAAAAATCCGGCAAAAATGTAGTCGCATCATTATTAACTGCCGGTGTTGTGTTGGCCGGTACTGCTTACGCGGCCGATCATTATATTTCAATTAATGATGGTGCCGTTGCGGCCGATAGCCGTGGTAATTACAAAAATGACGGTGCGACAGGCCGTAACAGTACCGCTATCGGCGTCGATGCTTCTGCAAACGGCTCAAGGTGCAACCGCCATTGGTGCCGCAACTTCGCTACCAAGAACGCCGCCATCAGTATCGGTACTTATTCTAATGCCAGCGGTGTTTCTTCTACCGCTATCGGCCAAGGTACATTAGCAAGCGCTAATGCCGCAACGGCTATCGGCCGTCAGGCGAATGCCAGCAGTAACGGCAGCACAGCCATCGGTTCTGCTTCGAAAGCAAGCGGTTCTGCTGCTACTGCATTTGGTTCCGGAACTTCTGCGTCGGGAACCAATTCGACTACGATAGGCCAAGGTGCACAGTCGTCCGGTGTTTACTCTTCCGCGGTAGGTACTAAAGCGAATGCTTCAGGTCTCAGTTCGTCTGCTTTTCGGTTCTGGTTCAGTAGCCTCTGGCAAATATGCAAGCGCTTACGGTACTGGTTCAAATGCCAGCGGAGATGCTTCGGTTGCAGTTGGTTTGCAGTCTAAAGCAAGCGGCAAAGGTGCCGTGGCGATTGGCCGTAATGCAGTGGCAAGTGATGAATATTCAGTTGCATTGGGTGCGAACTCTACTACATCGGCGGCAGTCGGTACGACAAATGCGACAGTCGGCGGCGTAAATTATGGTGGTTTTGCGGGTACTGCTCCTGTTGCGACCGTCAGCGTAGGCAGCAGGGGTTCCGAACGTACGATTACCAATGTTGCGGCAGGCCGTATTACTTCCGACAGCACAGATGCCATCAACGGCAGCCAGTTATATTCGGTGGCAACCCAGGTCAGCAACAATACCAACGCAATCAACCAACTCAACAACCGTCATGCTAATTTGGACAAACGACTGGATGATGTAGAAGACGATTTGCGTGCCGGTATCGCAGGTGCAACCGCTATCGGTTTCCTGCAACGTCCCTAACGAAGCCGGTAAGAGTATTGTGTCTGCCGCGGTGGGTGGTTTCCGTGACCAACAGGCTGTTGCAGTTGGTTATGCACATAATTCCGATAACAACAAATGGTCTATCAAAACCGGCGTATCTGTGAATACCAAGAAAAGACGTCAACTGGGGCGGCAGCGTCGGTTACCAATGGTAAGACGTGCCTGTTTCAGACGGCCTAAGTTAAAGAATTATGCAATAAAGGAAAAAAATCATGAAATTATCTACTTTTTGTATTGCCTGTAATCGCAGCATTCGCATTGGCGGCTTGCGGTAATTTGAGTAAAGTAACCAAAAGAAGGTACGACCGACAATCCCGTATGGCCGAACCCTGAAAAAACCAGTTTTCGCCATAGCGGCACTCAAAAACAGTTCTTGGCCGAATTGGGATAATGTTCGTCAGATTGAAGCCGGCATGAATAAAGATCAGATTTACCAATTAATCGGTCGCCCGCATTTCCGCGAAGGTTTGTACGGCGTGCGTGAATGGGATTATCTGTTCAACTACCGTGAAGACGGTGAACTCAAGACTTGCCAGTATAAAATCTTGTTTGATAAAAAACCAAAACGCACAATCATTCTACTGGTTGCCTGAAGGTTGCGGTCCTAAAAACCTGAGCCTGTACGTGAAGTGATTGTTCGTGAGGTTGCACCGGCTCCGGCAGCCCGTATCCGTCAGTAATATTTGACAAATGCTGTAAGTTGTAAAGTAAGAGGCCGTCTGAAATCCGTATCAGTAATATTTCAGACGGCCTCTATTGATATAGTGTTCTTGACAAAACAAGGTAGAATCCGTATAGTACGCGACTTATCGGGTCGTTAGCTCAGTCGGTAGAGCAGCGGACTTTTTAATCCGTTGGTCGAGCGTTCGAATCGCTCACGACCCACCAGTTTCACAGCCAAGTCATCATGACTTGGCTTTTTATTCTTTAAAGCGGGAATTACAAACTGCCCAACACGATGCGCAACACGCGGCGCAGAGGTTCGGCTGCACCCACAACAGCTGGTCGCCGACGGTGAATGCGCTGATGTATTCGCCGCCCATGCCCAGTTTGCGGATACGTCCGACGGGGACGGACAGCGTGCCGGTTACTTTGGCGGGCGTCAGCTCGTGGATGCTGGCTTCTTTTTTTCGTTGGGGATGACTTTCACCCAGTCGTTCGCGCCTGCCAAAATCGCTTCGATTTCGGAAACGGGCAGGTCTTTTTCAGCTTCAGGGTGATGGCTTGGCTGTGGCAGCGCATAGAGCCGATACGGACGCACAAACCGTCAATCACGGTCGGATTGTCGCTGCGGCCGAGGATTTTGTTGGTTTCCACGCCGCCCTTCCATTCTTCTTTGGACTGGCCGTTGCCCAAATCCACATCAATCCAAGGAATCAGGCTGCCGGCGAGCGGTACGCCGAAGTTGGCTTTCGGATAGTCTTCGCTGCGCAGGAAATCGGACACTTTGCGGTCGATGTCGAGAATCGCGCTGGAAGGATCGGCAAGCTCGTCCGCTACTTGGGCGTGAATCGCGCCCATGCCGCTGATGAGTTCACGCATATTTTTCGCACCCGCGCCGGAAGCGGCTTGGTAGGTCATGCTGGTTGCCCATTCGACCAAATCGTTTTGGAACAGGCCGCCCAAAGCCATCAGCATCAGGGAAACGGTGCAGTTGCCGCCGATGTAGTTTTTCACGCCGTTTTTGAGGCCGTTGTCGATGACGTTGCGGTTGACAGGGTCGAGGACGATAATCGCATCGTCTTTCATGCGCAGGGAAGAAGCCGCGTCAACCCAGTAGCCGTTCCAGCCGCTGTCGCGCAGGGGTTGGAACACGGATTTGGTGTAATCGCCGCCTTGGCAGGTTACGATGATGTCCATTTTTGCCAATTCGGCAACATCGTTGGCATCCAACAATGTTTTGGCCGCCTGACCGAAATCAGGTGCGGCACCGCCGACATTGGAAGTGGTAAAGAAAAACGCTTCGGGAATGTGGGCGAAGTCGTTTTTCTTCTTTCATACGCTGCATCAAAACCGAGACCGACCATGCCGCGCCAGCCGACGAAAACCTACTTTCATTACAGTTGCTCCTAAGGAAATTGTTAACAATAGATTGTGAAAAGACAAAAGAGCGTTTTAACGCCGCCCGGAGAAATTGTAAAAGGCTTTTGTTGAATGAAATTACCTGCAAGATTGGAATCGTTAGACGCTTACAAGGAAAGATTATGAATATTGAAAAATTTGATTTATTAAACCAGAACGAAGTCGAAGTTACTATTGCCAGTGCGGGCAGCCGCATGGCTGCATATTTAATTAACATTATTTTCGGCGTGATTGCACTTAGCCCATTTTTATAGTCGTCAAGAGTTTGGAGGTAAAAACCGGTGGATTCAAACAAATGGCTGCCTTGGAAGGTTTCTGGCAGGATATGGGGTGGCTGATGTTACTTGGGCTGCTTGTCGTGGTGCTTTACATTATCGTGCAAATTTATTTTATGAGCCGTGATGGGCAATCGTTGGGTAAAAAGATAATGGGCATCCGTGTGCTGAAAACAGACGGACGAAATCCAGGGTTTGTCGGTGCGGTCCTGATGCGCGAGGTGCTTTATAATCTGATTGTTGCATTGGTTGCTGTTGCTATCGGGAAAATTAGGTCAGTTGGCAACGGGTAGCGAGAATGTTGGTGTAAAAGATGGAACAAATTGTCAGTTGGGGGGCTTTTTATCGTTTGTGTTGTAATGCTATGTCAAACGAAAAATCGACCGAAGGACGTTGTCTGATTATTTGGCAGATACGGTTGTGGTTAAGTTGCCGAAGCGGCAACGGTGAAAATTTTATGGATAGTTTTTCATATTCATTTTGTAAAATAACCCGATAAAAATTGGCCGAAACTGAATGTTTATCAGTTTCGGCCAATTTTTATATATCCGACGGTTTAGAAGATTTCTCCCCAACTAATACGGTGTACCGTATTGAAAAGAGGATTAAGGTTCTCATTGGTAGGCTCCCCGCTGTCTCCTACCAGCAATGAACCTTGTTTTTCCTGCTTTTGTAAGCATCGTTACCGTATTGCGTTTCAAGGCGAGTTGTCCGGTATGTACCACCATAGCTGATAGTGCATCACTGCTATCAAACCTATGGTCGCGGTTGGTATCGAATACCGGGTTACGATACATGCCGCCTGTTTGCAAATCCACTTCTATCAATGCAGATATGCCGGAATTGTTGGAACAAATATTGCCGTTGTTAGTGTTCCGGTTGGTATTGATGCTGTCATTGTGATTGACGTTGAAGGCAAAAAAACTGAGCCACTCTTTTTATTGCGGATTAAAGGCATCGTCAATACTGATAAAATCCGGAAGGAGGGAAAGTTTCCAGCCTTTATGTTTTGTCGGAAAGCGCATTTTGGGAGGCTGAGTAATAGGTTCTGTCGGTTTGCGAAGCTACCGGTGTTACGCTATTAATGGTTTGTCCGAGTAGGCTGGTTTCGGCAATTTTGGAACCATCGGTATCGAAAAGGCCGTAAGCATAGTTTTGCAGGTTTCGGCGTGTACTGTCTTCTACAGTAAAATATTTTCCGGTGCTGAAGATAACCGTGTAGCCGTTGCGTGATGCGATTGCATCAGGTGCTCCGGTAATCGGTTCTTGCGTCGTACTGGTGAAAATATTTTTTTAGCAGTCCATTTTTGGTGGCTTTATCGTAATCGATACGCCAGAGACTGCCGGACTCATCACCTACATAGATACGGTCGCTTGCCCCGTCGCTATCTGTATCCAATACCTTCGGCGCCCCTACACCGGAGTTACCCAGCTCGATGCGCTGGTAATGGGTTCCGTTTATCCACGGGCCGCCGCTTTTCCCGATGTCAAGTATATAGATGTAGCCCTTGTAATTTTTATCTGCTTTATAACCGCTGCTAACAATGGCTACCGCTTTTTACCGCCGTTGGATTCAATTTCGGTAATGACGGGTTTATGTATAGTCAAGCCCAAACCATCATCGTCCGCCTTGCTGAATTCCCAAAGCAGATTGGCCGAACCCGCATTATCTAGGTTGGTGGCATCTACGGCATATACGGCCTCACCCCCGCGTCCGGCAGTACCGATGATAACGGATTTTGCTTTTTTGTTTGTCCCGTTGCCCAAACAGATTTCGGCGGTAACGGGAGTACCGTCGTTCAGGAAGATATGGCCGTCTGAAGTGTTGTCAGGCTGGCGGCTGAGGGCATAGTTTTTCAACTTGGGTAACGCAGTCGAAGGAATATAGGCGTATTTTTCTTCGCCATCTTTACCCACTATATGCAACATACCGTCATTGGCGGCGAAAGCGTAAACCGTCGTCCGGTTTCGCACGGAGGCAAAGTTTTCATATTTGCAAGTATCCGCTACGGTTTCTTCTGCAGGTGCCAAAATCGGTGTTACCGCTGAATTGACCACCGTACCCAAAAGGCCGTCCACGGCACGCTTGCGAAAGGTGCCGTCTTGTTCGAATTCGTCCGAACCGCGTATATATTGGATCAGATTTTTGAGCGTTATAGTTGGCACTGGTGTTTTCTCCCGATTTTTAAGTTAAAAACAGGAACTTGCCGCATTTTGCAGCAATACCGTGTTCCTGCTCGAGCGGGTCCAGATATTGCGTGAATTCCATTCCCGAACGATATTTGGTACTAAACAGGGTGCTCAACTGCCATTGCGGGTGGAAAATCTGGTGTTGCCGTCATCAGACAAATAATACGCAATAACGTCACCTTGCCAGCCGAGTGTTGGCTTTTCTTATATGAAGATTGCAATACGAAAGGTTTTTCCTTCGTTGTCAAATCTAATACGCCGTTCTTATTCAATTCTGCGTTTAAGACTGCTTTGGGACGGATTGTCGGATCTGGCCGAAGCGGCATTAAACGAACTGCGTAACGCCTCAATCATAGATTCAGGATTATTCGCAGCAGAATAATTGCGCGTACCCCGTCAGGGAAAGGGAGTTTGGCCGTTACTCTTAATTATTCGGCTTTTCCCTACGGCGTCATCGGTCCAACGCCAACGGTCAGACTCGTATGCAGTCAATTCCGGTGTTCCGCCTTCTTCTTCCTCTTTGCTGCTGTAGAAGCCGCCGTATTTTGGCCGCCCAATAAAATTGGTTTTGCCCAACCTTTATAGTCATTGTGCTCGACGACATCCAGCATAATTGATTTGATATATTGTTTCCCAATAATTGAGGACGGAAATCGTTGGTACGCGCTCAATAAGCCAAACCTGCAATTGCTCCGTAGGGATTTTGAGGCTGCTTCGGTTGGTCAGTTGATAACCGCTGTGGATTTTTCGGATCTACCTTGCTTTCATTCGTCTTGATTTTATTCATATACAGGCTGACATCTATCTCGCTGTCGGATACATGGCTGTTCGCGTATTCCGGTCCTGAACCGGGAAGGTCTTAGTCTAAGTTTGAGTTGGTGTCGCCAATGAACAGGATATAGTTGGGACGGCATACCGCCGCTTTGCCGTCGGTAGCGGATTCTACCCAGTTGCCTAAGTTGTCTTTGGTTTTGCGGAAGTAGGGGTCGTCCCAATTCGAACTGGAAATAACGGGAAACCGTCTTTGGCGGTAGCCGCTTTAACCGGATCCGGAGGAACGGCGGAGAAAGGAGGCAGGGACCAAGTCTTTTCGGTTTCGCAGATAAAGCAGAGCCTGTATAGTAAAGCTCATCTACGGGGTCTAAAGTCTTATATGTGCCTGCATCGCCGAATTTGTTGAGGTAATTGATGACGCCGCTGTTGGATACGCCGCTTGCATCGGCATCTTTGGCATCAGGGTTGATAATGAAAGTACCGTCGGTTTCGTTAATTTCTTTGCCAAGATCTATCCCCGTATTGGTGCGGCCTCCCAATAGCGATTTCATGCGGGCGCGCATCACGCCGCCATCATGAGTGCCGACGTTCATGTAGCCGAATACACTGAAGCGGGCCTTTTCAGCTTTGGCCTGCATGATGCCCTCAGGGTTTATAATACGAACCGTATTGGCGGCAGTTGTCTTCCAGCAGGCCGGGTTTGCATACCTCCACCACCATGTTGAAAGTTTGGCTGTTTGCATCGCCTTCGTTGCAGTTCGTGTAGCTGCGTTGTATACGTGTTGCAGAATTAGGGGATTTTTGGTCGGCGCATTGCAAAATGTTATTTTGAAACCGGAACTCATGACAGTGATGTCGTCCTGAAAGGCGGAAGATGACCGTATAGTGCGCGCGACAGACGGCATGGTGCGGTTTAGCAGAGTGGCACTGATGGAGCGGTTGAGAAACTTTCAACATTAGTATTGTATTCGCCACCCATAACGAAGGCACGGCGCAAGGGTCGTACGGTTGGGCATATCGCCGTTTTGGTAATTTTCGACAGACGAACCTTTGGCTCCGAGCACGATTACCGCCGGTCATCTCTTTACGGAAAATATCGATGGCGCTCATCCCCAGCCAGTTTAACGCTTTACCGCTAAAAGGTATTTCCGCCGCAGTTGCCGTTGTTGGTTGTATTGACGGGAGTAAAATAAAGCGTTGTCCCCGCTGCCGATATAGCTGTAACACTTACCGGAATCAAAATATCCGATGAAAGATTTGCTTTTGGTCGAATTTTTGTTCGTTAAGCTGTCTTTTACCTTTTGGGTTCCATATATTCGCAGCTTCATAAGCCGCCCTGCCGTCGGATATTCCACCGACAGGGCCAGCAGAATATTTGGCGGGTAAAGCTGACCCCACCCTACCAGCGGCTGTTGGTCAAAGGTAGTGGCGAGAGGCTGTGTTGGCGAGTAAGACGGTCAATGCGGCCGCTGTTCCGGCGGCGAGTGTACGAAGAGGGAAAGTACGGGTGTTTGTTGAATTTTTCCATCGTTTTCTTTTTCGTAAGAGTTGCGTTGCAGACGGCGCCTGAGCAAAGTGTCGTAATGAATTATTATTAATAATGGTTATTATAAAAATAAGATTATAATTAAATTAACATTTCTTCTCTAATAAACTATTAATCTGTACCTTGGTTATGTATTTATCCAATACCTGTAACAAAATTTAGTTTTGTGAAATTCTGTTACTGAATGAATAATAACAATAGCTGTCAATAATTACGAATGTCTGAATTATTTACCGCTTGTCTGCAAAAATGCAAGTGGTATTTTATGTTTTATAGGGTTTGCGACAGTATGGCGAGCAATTTTTGGGTAATGGACAATCTTGGATGAGGAGTGCGCAGGGAAAGCGAGTATTGCCGACAGAACAGTAAAAAGGCCGTCTGAAAAACAAGTTTTCAGACGGCCTCGGTTTATTACCCATCAAATCCGCATCAGCATCACGATGTATTTAAAGTTCGGATTATTGGGGATGGTAAACAAGGGTCGAACGGTTGGCGTCTCGAAGGCGAGTTGCATGTCGTCGGCGTGTACGTTGCGAAGCACGTCCATCAGGTAGCCGATGTTGAAACCGACCTCAAGTTCGCCGCCTTGGTAGGCGATTTCAAGTTCTTCGCGGGCTTCTTCCTGTTCGTTATTGCTGCACGACGCTTAACAGGCCCGGTTTGCAGGGAACAGGCGCGCTCCGCGGAATTTTTCGTTGGCGAGAATGGCGGCGCGGCTCAGAGTGCGCAAAGAAGTCGGTTCGGGAAACAAGGAAGATTTTTGTCGTTGTCCAGCGGGATGACGCGGTTGAAATCGGGAAATTTGCCGTCGATGACTTTGCTGACGATGGTGGTGCCGTTGCATTGGAAACGCACTTGGTTGTCAAGCAGCTCGACGGTAATTTTGTTCGGACGGATTGTTCAGCAGCAAGAGCTCCAATACGGTTTTTACGCGGCAGGATGACTTCGGTTTTTGGGCAATTCGGCTTCGATTTGGCTGGCGGCATAGGCAAGGCGGTGGCCGTCGGTGGCGACAAAGGCGTAATTGGTTGCCTTCGACCTGCATCAAGAGGCCGTTGAGGTAATAACGGATGTCTTGCACGGCCATGCTGTATTGCACCTGCGAAGCATGTTTTTGAAGGTTTCCTGAGTCAGCGAAAAAGCCGTGCTGACGTCGTGAGCCGACGCTCATCAGCGGGAAATCCTCGGCGAGGCAGGGTTTGCAGGGGCGAATCGAGATTTTTCCTGCTTTAAGGGTCAGCCGGTTATCGGCCCAGTCGAGCGATACGATGGCGCTTTCGGGCAGGGCGCGCAGGATGTCTTGGAATTTCTTGGCATTGGTGGTAATGCGGAAGTCTCGGTCTGGCTTTCGGGGGCCGGCGGTGTTGATTTGGATTTCAAGTCGGTGGCCAGAATGTTGGTTTGTCCGTTGCTGCTTTCGAGCAGTACGTTGGACAGAATCGGCAGGGGTGTGGCGGCGCTCGACGATGCCGGTTACTGCTTGGCGGCTTGAGCAGGCTGTCGCGGTCGGCTTGTAGAATCAACATGTTTTTATTCCTTTGAATTTTGAAATCCGGTTTTATCTGTTTTTCAGACGGCCTTTTAGCCGATTGGGTTGGAGAGAGGCCGTCTGAAAGTCAATTTTTGAATCATAATCAGCAGCTTTTTCGTAATCCTGCGCCAGTTCAGGGGTCGTCTTCGCGCAATTTGGCGACGGCTTTTGACGCCGTGCATGACTGTGGTGTGGTCCCGCCCGCCGAACGCATCACCGATGGAGGGCAGGCTGAGGTTGGTCAGCTCTTTGGTCAGGGCTCATGGCGACTTGGCGCGGGCGGGCGATGTTGCGTGTGCGTTTTTGCCAAGTATGTCGCTGATTTTAATCCGGTAGTATTTCGCCGTTGCATCGATGATGATGTCGGCGGTAATGACTTTTGTGTTTGACGGCGATAATGTCCTGTAAAGCGTCGCGCGCCAAATCGATGTCAATCGGCTTATTCATGAAGCGGCTGCTGGCGCTGACGCGGTTGAACGCGCCTTCCAGCTCGCGCACGTTGGAGCGGATAAGGTTGGCAATGAAAAAAGGCGGCTTCGTCGGTCAGGCTGATACCGGAGGATTCGGCTTTTTGTAAAATCGCCACGCGCATTTCCAGTTCGGGCGGTTCGAGTTCAGCGTCAATCCCCATGAAAAAACGGGATTTCAGCCGGTCGTCCATATCTTCGATTTTGGCGGGAAGGACGTCGCAGGTAAGGATAAGCTGTTTTTCGTTATGGAAGTGGTTGTACAGATAGAAAAATTCTTCCATCGTACGGTCTTTGCCCTTGATGAACTGAATGTCGTCGATGATAAGCAGGGTCGTATTGTTTGTATTGCTGTTTGAACACGTCGTAGCTGTTGGTGCGTACGGCGCTCATAAAAGCTGCGTATATAGTCGTCGGAGTGCATGTAACGCGCTGGCGTCGGGGCGGTTTTTCAACAGCTCGTTGCCGATGGCCTGTACCAGATGGGTTTGCCCAAGCCGGTGCTGCCGTAGAGGAAAAAAACAGGGTTGTAGCTTTGGCCGGGATTTTCGGCGATGGATTGTGCGGCAGCGGCGGCGATGCGGTTGCCTTTGCCTTCCACCAACGTTTCAAAAGTATAGTCGGAAGACAGGGTTGGTCTGGCTGTAACGCGTTTCCGCCGCGCCGCGCTGTTCGTCGTGTTTGGTTTTGGCAGTCGGGTTGGCCGCCGCAGGTACCGGGTTCTGGCTCGGTGCGGCGGTTGCCGTGCGGCAGGTTTTTCATGCGCTCGGCGAGGATGTCTGCGGCGGTTTTGTTCGAAGGTGCCGGTGTGGTGTGCGGATGTGCGGGGGCGTTTTCAGACGGCCTTTCTTCAAGATTTGCCGGATGCGTCTGAGGGCCATAGGGTAGTTTCGGCCCGTACCCGTTTTGAACAGGAATGCGGCTTGTTGCGGCGCAAGCTCGGCGCGGACGGCTTCAATATTGGCGGCAAAGCGGTTTTGCAGCATGTTGCAGGCAAACTGGTTTTACCGTACACCACCCATGTGCCGTTTTCTTCGCCCACGGTCAGCGGCGCAATCCGGGTTTGGAATTGTTGCGCAGGTAGGGAGTCGTGGGTTTGCGGAGGCACAGCGGCCAGAATTCTGCCAAAGTCATGAGAAGCCCGTCAGGAAAAATCAAATCAGGCCGTCTGAAAAAAATAAAAAGCAGCCACAACGTTCGTTATTTTTCAGACGGCCTGCAAAGAAATATGCATAATTAATGTAATGTATACCGATTTTTTTATCCACAAGCGCATCAGAAATTTTATCCACAGAAGCGGCCGCATTTTAACTCGCGGCAAATCGGAACGTTCGATAAAATCATCAAAATCATCGCCAAAGCGTTAATTCTGATTGACAAATCCGTCGGATTAGGGTGTAATCCGCAGTTTAATTCTACCGATTTTTAGGAAAAGACATGAAACGCACTTATCAACCTTCAGTTTACCAAACGCAAACGCACCCACGGCTTCTTGGTGCGCTCCAAAACCCGCGGCGGCCGCGCAGTGTTGGCTGCGCGTCGGGCCAAAACCGCAAACGCCTGGCCGTATAATTTTGGACAACCGCTTCGGCAGGCAGTACCGCTTATTAAAAACGGATGATTTTTCATCCGTTTTTGCGTTAAAAACCGACGCAGCCGCGATTTGTTGCAGGTTTTCGCGGTCGGGCGACAACGGCCTGAACCATCCGCGCCTCGGTCTCGTGGTCGGCAAGAAGGTCGCCAAAACGAGCCAATGCGCGCAACTATATGAAACGCGTTATCCGCGACTGGTTCCCGCCGCCATAAGGAAATTTTGCCGCCGCACGATTTCGTGGTGCGGGTGCATCGACCTTTTACGCGTGAAAATGCCGCCGATGCCCGCGAACAGTTGGCGCAACTGATGAAGAAACGCTGATGGGGCTGACTGCAAAAATCATGCTCAGGGCTGATTCGATTTTTACCAGTATGCCGTCAGCCCGCTGATTCCGCCGCGTTGCCGGTATACGCCGACTTGTTCGCAATATGCGCTGGAAGCGGTAAAAGAAATACAGCGCGTTCAAAGGAGGTTGGCTTGCCGTCAAACGCATTGCCCGCTGCCATCCTTTCGGCGGCAGCGGACACGACCCCGTGCCTGTAAAGAACTTTTTAAGAGAAATTGGGGCGGGAAGACGGAGAATGGTTTGTATAGAATTTAGTCAGGGCGGAACGGAATATGCCCCACTGAATCGCGAAAAATCCGTGTCGGGTTTTGTATGTCCGTTGCTGTTGAAAACCGCCGTTTTAAGCCTATCTGCACCGCATTTGCTTTTTGCGTATTTTTCTTTTATTTCTCATCGGTTTCTATATAATGCCGTCTGAAAGTAACCATCCCACCTTTTTGATATTTACATCCTGTAAATTTGGAAAAATTTTTATGGATTCTAAAAGACTTGTAACCTTTGCCGTTATCGCGTTTGCGATATTGTTCGAGTTGGCAGAGCTTTTCCCTGCACGAAGCCGGCGCAGACGCAACATGCCGTGCAGCAACAGCGAGGCGGTTGCCGCCAAGGCGGAAGCAGCACGACTGCCGCCGTGCCGATTACCGTGACCACCGATACGGTCAAGGCCGTTATTGATGAGAAGAGCGGCGATTTGCGTCGGCTGACTTTGCTGAAGTACAAAGCGTCGGGTGATGCGAACAAGGATTTCGTCCTGTTTGACGACGGCAAAGACCACACTTATGTCGCGCAAAGCCGAACTGTTGGATGCGCAGGAGCAGCAATGTCCTGAAAAACGTCGGTTTTACCGCGCCGCAAAAACAATATACGTTAAACGGCGATAAAACCGAAGTGCGCCTGAGTGCGGAGGCGGACGGTCTGAAAATCGACAAAGTCTATACTTTCACCAAAAGGCAGCTATTTGATCAATGTACGGTTTGACGTAACCGACGCGGGCGGCAAGCCTGTCAACCTGACCGCCAACTACCGCGTGGTGCGCGACAGCAGCAAGCCCGAAGGGCAGGGCTATTCACTCAGTCGTATGTCGGCCCCGTGGTTTATACGCCCGAAGGCCAGTTTGAAAAAGTAACCTTCTCCGATTTGGACGACGATTTCAAATCCGGCAAAAAAACAAAAGCCGAATATGTGCACAAAACCAATAGCGGTTGGTTGGGCATGATTGAGACATCATTTTATGGCAACTTGGATTCTCCAGCCGAAAGACAGCCAGACCGTTTGCGCGGCGGGCGACTGCCAGATTGACATCAAACGCCGCAGCGACAACCTTTACAGCGCGGGGTGAGGTGTGCCGATGGCAGCCGTTGCCGCGGGCGGCAAAGCGTCGGTTTCGATGAATCTGTATGCCGGCCCGCAGACCACCAGCGTGTTGGCGGGTATTGCCGACAAGCTGCAACTGGCCAAAGATTACGGCAAGGTACACTGGTTTGCGTCGCCGCTGTTCTGGCTGTTGAACAAGCTGCATGAACTTATCGGCAACTGGGGCTGGTCGATTATCGCGCTGACTATCATCGTTAAAGGCGGTGCTGTATCCGCTGACCAATGCGTCCTACCGCTCGATGGCCAAAAATGCGTGCCGTGGCGCCGAAACTGAGGCGATTAAAGAAAAATACGGCGACGACCGTATGGCGCAGCAACAGGCCATGATGCAGATGTATAAAGACGAGAAAATCAATCCGCTCGGCGGCTGTTTTGCCGATGCTGTTGCAGATTCCCGTGTTCATCGGCCTTTACTGGGCGTTGTTTGCCTCAGTCCGAGTTGCGTCAGGCGCCGTGGCTGGGCTGGATTACCGACTTGAGCCGTCCCGATCCGTTTTACATCCTGCCGCTGATTATGGCCGGTACGATGTTCGCCCGAGACTTTCCTCAATCCGCCGCCGACCGATCCGATGCAGGGCAAAGATGATGAAAATCATGCCGATGGTTTTTCGGTGATGTTCTTCTTCTTCCCCGCCGGTTTGGTACTGTACTGGGTGGTCAACAATCTGCTGACCATCGCGCAGCAATGGTATATCAACAGGAGTATTGAGAAGCAGCGCACTCAGGGCGAAGTGGTTTCTTAAGTTAAGGATAAAGAAGGCCGTCTGAAAACGATTTCAGACGGCCTTTTTCATATCGGGAGGGCGGTTTGTTTCGGTTCGGGCTTTGTCCGGCGTTTTTCTGTCGTGAGCGTGGTTTGGGATGCGATAACTGCCGGATGTTTAAGTTTCAGACGGCCTTCTGGCGGTAGAGGAAAGGCAGGGGATGTGTTTGCCATCCGTTTGATTTTTCTTCTATTCGGGTACACCGGATTTCAGGCGGACAGAGGCGGTCTGTAATTTGACGTTGCAGATGCTTAGTGCTATTAATTCTTGTTTGGCAATGTTTCGTAACAAATCTTTAAGGATGAGGCAATGAAAAAAGTAGGTAACAAAGTGGTGGTGGTCGGCACAGGCTCGGTGGGTATCAGCTATGCGTATTCGATGCTGAATCAGGCACTTTGTGATGATTTGGTCTTAATCGATCTTAACCGCAAACGCGCCGAAGGCGGGGCGCGCGACTTTCGGCACGGGATGCCTTATGCCGCGTCGCCGGCACGGATTTATGTCGGCGATTACGGCGACTGTTCCGATGCCGACATTGTGTGCATCTGCGCCGGACTGCCGCAACGCCCGGGCGAAACGCGGCTGGATTTGATCGACAACAATCTGCGCGTGTTCCATTCCATCGTTACGGCGGTCATGGCGTCGGGCTTCGATGGAATCTTTCTGGTGGCGACCAACCCTGTCGATGTGCTGTCGTATGCGACTTGGCGGTTCTCCGGCCTGCCGAAGGAGCGCGTTATCGGTTCGGGTACGATTATCGACTCCGCCCGCTTCCGCAGTTGCTTGGGCAACGAATTTAATGTTGCGCCTTGGAGCGTGGATGCGATGATGATAGGGCGAACACGGCGACAGCGTGATTGCCGTATGGATACCGCCAATATCTCCGGCATGTCGGTGAAAAAAGATTCTGGGGCAGGAAGAGGGCGGCAAGGCGCGGATGGAGAAAATCTGTTCAACGTGCGCAATGCCGCTTACGAAGTGATTGAGGCCAAAGGTTCGACCAGCCACGGTATCGGCATGGAAGCAGCCGCATTTCAATGCGATTCTGCATAATCAGGGCGTGGTGTTGCCGGTGTCGTCCTGCTTGAGGGCGAGTTCGGACAAGAAAACGTGTATATCGGCGTGCCGACCGTGGTCAACCGCCAAGGTGCGGTGCGCATCATCAATCTGGATTTGTCCGACGACGAAGCGGAGCGGTTTGCCCGCTCCGCCGGGTGTTGAAAAGCTACCAGCGGAAAGTCGACGACTTTATGGCGGCACGGTAATCCCGCTCCGGGCCGTCTGAAAAGCAAAGCCCTGTTCCCCGCCGGAGCAGGGGCTTAGTTACAACAGCTGGTCAAATATCCCGCGTTCTGTTAAAAATATCCGCATCCGATTATTAGCGAACAAACACATCAAGAGAAATACCATGAATATCCCAGCCATTCGGACCGCCACTCGAGGCGGTGCAGATTCCCAAAAACCAGCCGCACGCTCGGCGGTGAAAAGGCCGTACAGGCGGTCGAAGAGCGTTCAGACGGCCTCCACATCACCCTGCAATTCGGCTTTTCCGTCAACCATATCGGCGCGGAACTGGCGAACGGGGTGCAAGAGGCCGATCATCGGCATCACAGGCGATGCACACATCCACCTTAGCATCGACACCGTTATCGGCACGCACAAAGTGCAGCCCGGCGTCGCCACCATCAAAGGCGTGAAAAACATCATCGCCGTCGCATCCGGCAAAGGGCGGCGTCGGCAGAGTCCACCACCACCGCCAACCTCGCCACCGCCATGGCGCGTATGGGCGCGCGCGTGGGCGTGCTGGATGCCGACCTCTACGGCCCCAGCCAGCCGACCATGTTGGGCGTGCAAGACCGCAAACCCGACCAGCAGAACCAAAAACTGATACCCGTCGAAGCCGACAGCGGCATCAAGTGATGTCCATCGGCTTTCTGGTCGACTTACCGACCAAGCCGTGGTCTGGCGCGGGCCGATGGTGAGCCAGGCCTTGCAGCAGTTGATGTTTCAAAGCGAGTGGGACGACGTGGACTACCTCTTCATCGACCTGCCGCCGGGCACGGGCGACATCAGCTACCCTGTCGCAGAAAATTCCGGTAACCGGTTCGGTGGTCGTTACCAGCCGCAGGACATCGCCCTGATTGACGCGCGCAAGGCGGTGGATATGTTCAACAAAGTCAATATCCCGATTCTCGGCGTACTGGAAAACATGTCGGTACACATCTGCTCCAACTGCGGCCACGCCGAAGCCATTTTCGGTTCGGAAGGCGGCAAAAATCTGGCAGGCCGTCTGAACGTGCCGCTGCTCGGACAGCTCCGCTGAGTCTGCCCGTGCGCGAAGCGATGGACAGCAGTTCGGCCAAGCAGCTTTTGGAAGACAATCGCGCCATCGCCGAAATCTATACCGACGCGGCTTTCCAAATCGCCCTCGCCATCGCCGACAAGGGCAGGGATTTCAGCAGCCGCTTCCCGAAAAATCGTTGTCGAATAAAGTGTCGGGCAGCAAGCCTGCTTGCAATAATCGGGCTTTTAACCGTCGAGGCCGTCTGAAAACTGTTTTTCAGACGGCCTTTTGATACTATCTTTGATTTAAAACAGTTCTGGATGAAACTGCCGTTGCCGAACACGGGCGGGTCGGATAGCAACTGGCAGACGGGCGGATGTCGGGTTCCGCACCGCCGTTTTAAAAAAATATCGAGACACGGTATCGAAACCGTGCAGGCCGTCTGAAAAAAACAACGCGAGCCATGCGGACGTGGCCGTTACTGTTCCGAATCAACCGCTATCACCACATTTTCTTCAAGAGCAAACCGGTTTTTGAGTTGTCGATGAATAACAAACTTCCTGCGGCATATCCGGCCAAACGACCGGCCTGTTTCCGCTCAGTTCAAACCTTCGCAGGAAAGCCTAATAATCCATAATTTCTTTTGTTGTTTACAGCTAAAAAGAAAGGAACTACCTCATGTCGGAAAATACGCAAAAAACCACGCGGCAGGGCTTGCCCTCGCTGCCAACACGATTTGGATGCTCAGTTTCGGCTTTCTCGGCGTTCAGACAGCGCTTTACCCTGCAAAGCTCGCAGATGAGCCGCATCTTCCAGACGCTCGGCGCCGACCGCACAGCCTCGGCTGGTTCTTTATCCTGCCGCCGTTGGCGGGATGCTGGTGCAGCCGATTGTCGGTTATTACTCCGACCGCACATGGAAGCCGCGCGGGCGGTCGTCGTCTGCCAGTATCTGCTTTTTACGGCACGCTGATTCACGGTCATCGTGATGATTCTGATGCCGAATTCGGGCAGCTTCGGTTTCGGCTATGCGTCGCTGGCGGCTTTGTCGTTCGGCGCGCTGATGATTGCGCTGTTGGACGTGTCGTCGAATATGGCGATGCAGCCGTTTAAGATGATGGTCGGCGACATGGTCAGCGAAGAGCAGAAAAGCTACGCCTACGGGATTCAGAGCTTCTTGGCGAATACAGGCGCAGTTGTGGCGGCGGTCTTGCCGTTTGTGTTCGCGTATATCGGTTTGGCGAACACGGCCGAGAAAGGCGTCGTGCCGCAGACCGTGGTCGTGGCGTTTTATGTGGGCGCGGCGTTGCTGGTGATTACCAGCGCGTTCACGATTTTCAAAGTGAAGGAATACGATCCGGAAACCTACGCCCGCTACCACGGCATCGACGTGGCGGCGAATCAGGAAAAGGCCAACTGGTTCGAACTCTTGAAAACCGCGCCCAAAGCGTTTTGGACGGTCACTCTGGTGCAGTTTTTCTGCTGGTTCGCCTTCCAGTATATGTGGACTTATTCCGCAGGCGCGATTGCAGAAAACGTCTGGCACGACCGATGCGTCTTCCGTAGGCTATCAGGGAAGCGGGCAACTGGTACGGCGTACTGGCGGCGGTGCAGTCGGTTGCGGCGGTGGCCTGTTCGTTTGTACTGGCGAAAGTCCCCAACCAATACCATAAGGCCGGTTATTTCAGTTGCCTGGCTTTGGGCGCGCTCGGCTTTTTCTCCGTATTCTTCATCAGCAGCAATACGCGCTGGTGTCGTCGTACACCTTAATCGGTATCGCCTGGGCGGGCATCATCACTTATCCGCTGACGATTGTGACCAACGCCTTATCGGGCAAACACATGGGGACTTACGCGGAAGCGTTCAACGGCTCCATCTGTATGCCCCAAATCGTCGCTTCGCTGTTGAGCTTCGTGCTTTTCCCGATGCTGGGCGGTTTGCAGGCCAATATGTTTCTGGCGGCGGGGTTGTGCTGCTGTTGGGCGCGTTTTTCCGTGTTCCTGATTAAAGAAACACACGGCGGGGTTTGAGCGATGAGCGATACCCCGCTACCCTGATTCGGCCTGCTCGACGGGCGGGCCGTAACCGGCTATGTGCTGTCCAACCGGCGCGGTACGCGCGTCTGCGTGCTGGACTTGGGCGGGATTGTGCAGGAATTTTTCCGTTTTTGGCGGACGGCGTGCGCGAAAACCTCGTGGTGTCGTTCGACGATGCGGCTTCCTATGCGGACAATCCGTTTCAGATTAACAAGCAGATAGGGCGCGTGGCCGGACGCATCCGCGGCGCGGCGTTCGACATCAACGGCGGGACTTACCGCGTGGAGGCCAACGAAGGCAGGGAACGCGCTGCACGGCAGTTCGCACGGGCTGGCCGTTACCCGTTTCGACGCGGTGGCGGCAGACGGCCGTTCGGTGGTGCTGCGCAGCCGCCTGCAACAGTCGGCCGACGGTTATCCCAACGATTTGGATTTGGATATTTTCCTACCGCTTGGACGAGTACGACCGGCTTACCGTTACCTATCGCGCCACCGCGCTCGGCGACACGGTGTTCGATCCGACGCTGCACATTTACTGGCGGCTGGACGCGGGCCTGCACGATGCGGTTCTGCATATTCCGCAGGGCGGACATATTCCAGCCGATGCCGAAAAACTGCCCGTCTCAACGGTTTCAGACGGCCTCGAAGTATTTGATTTCAGCCGGCCCAAGCCGCTGGATGCCGCCGTTGCCGCCCTGCGCCGCGAAACGGGGCGGGCCGGTTTTCGACGACGCTTACCGCGTGCCGTCCGATATAGATCGTCCCGCCGCCGTGTTGCAGGCCGGACGCCGCCGTATCAGCATATCACAGCGACCGCAACGGCCTGAGTCATCTTTACCGCCGCCCCGCAGAGATTTCGCGCGGCACGATGCGGGCGTTTACGACGCGCTGGCGACCGAGGCGCAGACGCTGCCCGACAGCCTGCATTGGCTAGAGTTCGGCAATATCCGTCTGAACAAGGGTGATACCAGGAGGCGACGATTGCTTACGGCATCGAATCCCTTTCTTAGGAGCTTCCTAACACCGGTTTCAGACGGCCTTTTAAGATTTCACCATTCCTTCAAATCAATCCAAACAGGAGCTTTACAAATGTACACAAGAATCATGGAAATCAGCCCTTGGACATTGCGTTCGGCAAAACTGGAAAAAGAACACAAACGGCTGCAAGAGAGCCTGACCAGTTTGGGCAACGGCTATATGGGTATGCGCGGCAACTTTGAAACCTACTCCGCCGACAGCCGCTTGGGCACCTACATCGCCGGCGTGTGGTTTCCCGACAAAACCCGCGCGTCGGCTGGTGGAAAAACGGCTATCCCAAATATTTCGGCAAAAGCCATCAACGCGCTTAATTTCAGCAAAGTCAAAATCTTTGTCGACGGTCAGGAAGTGGACTTGGCGAAAAACGACGTTGCCGACTTCTCCGTCGAACTCGATATGCAGCACGGCGTGTTGCGCCGCTCGTTCACCGTATTCGGCGTGCGTTTCGATGTGTGCAAATTCCTGTCCGTCGCGCAAAAAGAGCTGGCGGTTCTCCGCTGGGAAGCCGTATCCGTTGACGGCAAAACCACACAAGTCCGCATTGATTCCATCATCGATGCCGACGTGAAAAACGAAGACTCAACTACGAAGAAAAATTCTGGCAGGGTATTGGACAAAGGCGTTTCAGACGACCCGCTCCTACATTGCCACCCAAACCGTCGCCAATCCCTTCGGCGTGGAACAATTTATCGTCAACGCCGAGCAAACCTTCGCCGGCGGCTTCAAAGCCCTCGGCGGCAGCCAAAGCTCGACTGGCAGGGTCTCCAATTCTTTCGAGGCCGAAGTCGGCGGCGCGCAAAACCTTTGAAAAAGCGTGTGATTGTTACCACCAGCCGCGATTATCAAGGCTTGGAAGCGGTGAAAGCCGCAGGCCGCGCCTTGTCGGAAAAAGTCGCAGGCGTTGCGTTTGAAACCTTGCTGGACGTACACAAAAGCAGGCTGGCTGCACCGCTGGGAAATCGCCGACGTGGTAATCGAAGGCAGCGACGAAGCGCAGCAGGGCATCCGCTTCAACCTGTTCCAACTGTTCTCCACCTACTACGGCGAAGACGCGCGCCTGAACATCGGCCCGAAGGCTTTACCGGCGAAAAATACGGCGGCGCGACCTATTGGGACACCGAAGCCTATGCCGTGCCGCTCTACCTCGCACTGGCGGAACCCGAAGTTACCCGCAACCTGCTGCAATACCGCCGCAACCAACTGCCGCAGGCGCAGCACAACGCGCGCGAACAGGGGCTTGGCGGGCGCACTCTATCCGATGGTGACGTTTACGGGCATCGAGTGCCACAACGAGATGAGAAAGTACCTTCGAAATCCACCGCAACGGCGCGATTCCTTATGCCATCTACAACTACACCAACTACACCGGCGACGAAAGCTATCTTGCCAAAGAAGGCTTGGAAGTTTTTGGTCGAAGTGTCCCGCTTCTGGGCGGACCGCGTCCACTTCTCCAAACGCAACGGCAAATACATGATTCACGGCGTAACCGGCCCGAACGAATACGAAAACAACATCAACAACAACTGGTACACCAACACCCTCGCCGCATGGGTATTGGACTACACCCGCGAAGCCTTGGCGAAAATACCCGCGTCCGGATTTGAACGTGAGTGCCGCCGGATTGGAAAAATGGGCGGACATCAGCGCGAATATGTGCCGTCCGCATGACGAAGAGCTCGGCGTGTTCGTACAACACGACGGCTTCCTCGACAAAAGACATCCGCCCCGTGTCCGCGCTTTCGCCCGACGTTGCCGCTCAACCAGAAATGGTCGTGGGACAAAATCCTGCGTTCGCCCTTCATCAAACAGGCGGACGTATTGCAAAAGCATCTACTTCTTCGGCGACCGTTTCAATATCGACGAAAAAAACGCCGCAACTTCGACTTCTACGAACCGATGACCGTGCACGAAAGCTCGTTGTCGCCTTGTATCCACGCCATCCTCGCTGCCGAACTGGGCAAAGAAGAAAAAAAGCCGTGGAAATGTACCAGCGCACCGCCCGCCTGGACTTGGACAACTACAACAACGACACCGAAGACGGCCTGCACATCACCTCCATGACCGGTTCGTGGCTCGCCATCGTCAAAGGGTTTCGCCCAAATGAAAACCTGGGGCGGCAAAACTCAGCTTCGCCCCGTTCCTGCCAAAGTGCGTGGACAGGCTATGCCTTCACATCAACTACCGCGGCCGTCTGATTAAAGTCGCCGTCGGCAGAAAACGTGGTCTTCACCCTGCTCAAGGCGAGCCGCTCGAGATTGCAGGTGTACGGCAAAAGACATCACGCTCACGCAGCCACACCGTTGCGTTAAACAAATAAGGAGGATGCAAAATGACTTTTCACTGCAGTGCTTTTGACCTCGACGGCGTCATCACCGATACCGCCGAATACCACTACCGCGCATGGAAAAAAAGCTCGCCGAAGGGCTGGGCATCAGCATCGACCGCAAGTTTAACGAGCAGCTCAAAAGGCGTGTCGCGCGACGATTCGCTCAAACGCATCCTCGCGCACGGCGGCAGAAACCGTCGGCGAAGCCGAGTTCGCCGAACTGACCCGCCGCAAAAAACGACAACTGCTGGGAGATGATTCAGGCAGTCAAACCCGAAGACGTGTACCCCGGCATTTTTGCCGCTGCTGGAAGCATTGAAAAGCAAACGGCAAATCGCCCTCGCGTCCGCCAGTAAAAACAGCCCGTTCCTGCTCGAACGCATGGGGGCTGACCCACTTCTTCGACGCCGTCGCCGACCCTGCCGCCGTCGCGCATTCCAAACCCGCCCCCCGACATCTTCCTCGCGCCGCCGCCGAGGGCGTGGGTGCGGACATCCGCCGCTGCATCGGCATTGAAAGACGCCGCAGCAGGGTAGCCGCCATCAAAGCCGCCGGCGCCCTGCCTCATCGGCGTGGGCAAAGCCGAACTGAGCAGGCGACATCGCGCTGGTCTCCGGCACCGCCGAGCTGACCTACGCCATACCTGCAAAACGTGTGGGCACAGTCGGGCGGAGTAAAGCCGCGAGGGCACAAAAAGGCCGTCTGAAAACAGGAGGTATCGTTTTCAGACGGCCTTTTACTAATACCACAGCTGTGTTTGGATGTCGTGTTGATATTTAACTTTTCGTCACTTCCAGTCTATGGATAATTCACTTGCTTTTTGATGCACCACCTATTGTCAACCGTCATTCCTGCGCAGGCGGGAATACAGACCGATATGCTGAAACTTATCGGGTAAAGAGGTTTTCCTAAATTCTACGTTTTTGGATTCCCGCCTGCGCAGGAACGACGGGGCTTAATAATCAGACACTCGGCCGACAAGCAATCCCCGAATTTTCAGACGGCCTCTCATCCCCGTTTCCCGAACTCTTCCGCACGATGTCCAGCCAAGCCCTGAGGCGCGGGGGTAGGGCGCTGGTGTTTTTCCACGCCATCGTCAGTTGCCACGGTTTCGGGTTCGGTCAGCGGGACGGCGGCGAAGGTGTCGGGGTTGATTTTGCGGGCGTAGTATTCGGGCAGAAGGGCGATGCCCATATGGTGCGCCACCATGTCGGCAAGCAGGTCCCATTGTCGGTGCGGCAGACGACGTTGGGGGTGAAGCCTTGGCTGCGGCAGGCGGTTTGGATGGTTTCGTTGAGGAAAACCCTGAGCCGAACAGGATAAACGGTTCGTGCTGCAGGCTTTTGAGAGGCTGAGGGCGGCGTGGCGGGCTTGGGTGCGCGGCATGAGGACGACGAGCGGGTAGTCGCATGGGGATGCTGTCGAAGTCTTCGTGGACGGGGGCGAGCAGTTGTCCTGCGTCGAGTTCGTTGTTGCGCAAAGATTGTTCGATGGCGAGCGAACCTTGTTCGAGGAAGGTCAGTTCGATGCCGGGCCATTGGCGGCGGAAGCGGAACAGGGGCGTTGCTGAGCAGGGTCGCTGCCGAGCGGTGCCAAACCCAGCCGCAGCGTGCCGCTTTTGATGTGGCGGTAGCCGTCGATGCGGGCGAGCGGCAGGGTCGCGTTCGTGCAGGGAGGTTCAGCGCGTGGCGGTACACTTCTTCGCCGATGGGTGTGGTGGCAACCTGGCGTTTTTGCGGCCGTTTTCTTTGAGCAGCAGCGGCACGCAGCTCTTCTTCAATGCCTGTATGGTTTTGCTGACGGTGGGCTGGGTCAGGTTGAGCGCGGATGCGGCGGCGGAAAAACTTTGCAGGCGCACGAGTTCGGCGAAACAGAGCAGGGCTTTTGAAGTCCATTATTCCTCTTGGGCATGATTTTTGACGGAGATAATTCATATTATGCGTAAAGGAAACCCCTATAATCAAAGCCTTTTGCGGATGCAGGCATTGCACCCGACGTTACCTCAAACAACTATATCGATTATTACTAAACATCATGGATTCTTTCAGCAGAATTTTTCAGACGGCCTTGCAACTGGCCATTGTCGGCTTGGTATGGGCCGTATCGGAAGTCGTAGTGCGTTTTACCCACCTTCCCGTATCTTCGGGCGTATTGGGCTTGTTTTTAATGTTGGCCCTGTTGGGCGGCAGCGTGATTAAAGTCGGCATGGTCGAGCGCGGCGCCAAATGGGTATTGGGCGAACTGGTGTTCTTCTTCATCCCGATTATGGTATCCGTGTTGCAGTACCGCGATTTGCTGATGTCGAGGCTGGCAGCTCGTGCTGACCATCGCCGTCGGCACCGCGCTGGTGATGATCAGCACGGCGCTGACGCTGAATTTCTGTTACCGCTGGAAACGCCGCCTGCATAAAAACTGCACGCCTGATAAGGAATAAAAATGGATTACGTTGCACTCGCCTGCCTCGTCTGGACTTGCTTCGCCTATTTTGTGGCGATCTACCGCAAAAACCGCTGATGATTTTTCTCACCGTCGTTACCGTTTCGGTCAGCACCATCATCCTGATGCTGCTTTTGAGGCATTTCCTACGAAACCTACCACAAATACACGCAAGGCATCGTTTTTCCTGCTCACGCCGGTAACGGTCGCCTTCGCCATCCCGATTATGAAAACCGCGAAGTCATCCGCCGCCAGCTTCCCATCCTGTCGATAGCGATTATGGTCGGCATGTTCGTCGGCGTTGTCAGCGCGTTTCTGATGGGCAATATGTTCCACTTCGACAGCGAAGTGACCAACAGCCTGATGGCGCGCTCGATTTCCACCGTTTGCCGTCGTATTGGCGGGTGAAATCCACAGCTCGGCCGCGCTGGTGTCGCTGTTCACCATCATCACCGGCTTCGTCGGCATGATATTCGGCGATTTGTTTTTAGCGTTTACCCGCATCCGTTTCCATACCGCCAACGGCGTCGCCTTCGAAACGCCGCCCACGGTTTCGGCACTTCCCGCGCCGGACAACGCCACGAAACCGAAGGCGTGATGCGAGCCTGACCATGATATTGGCGGGGCTGTTTATGGTACTGTTCGGTCCGAGCATGGTTCATTTGGTGGTTTGGATGATGGGTTGAGTGTCGCTTTCAAAGAGGGTGTTTCAGACGGCCTTTTCACGCTTGGAAGCCCATCATAAAAGGCGGGCATTCTTGCCCGCCTTTTTAAATTGCGCGGTTTATTGAGTTCGGGCGGATTTCGGCCCGGCCTAGGGAGGCTGATAACCTGCTCCTTTGTCCGTCCGGCGGCGGAGTCAGCGACATTTATATTGCTGAAAATCCTACCGTCCTGACCTTTCCCCGCCGGACGGGTGAAGGACAAATTGCCCTTGTTTGGGCTTCGTTGTCCAGCGAATAGGAGGGATGGAGGCCGTCTGAAAACCTGATTTCCAAGTTTTTCAGACGACCTTTTACCAACAACTGCCCGTCAAAGCCGAAAAAGCCTTATATGCCATCGAAGCAATAATCAGCAAAACCGTTACGACCAAAACCTTACGGATGATTTCCCCGTCTGAATTGATGGCATGGAGGCTGCCGAAATGATTGCCCAACAAATTTGCCAAAAATCATCGGGATTCCGATTAGGAATGCCATTTTCCCCCGCTATCAAAGAAAGCGACGAATGCCCCGATATTGGAAGCAAAGTTGAAAATCTTGGAAGTAGCCGAAGCCTGCAACAACGACAATTTATTGATAACAAACAAAGCGATGATGAAAATGCTGCCCGTACCCGGTCCGAAAAACCATCGTAAAAACCAACAATCAGACAAGTTAAAAAGACGGCGACGGCAGATTTTTATCTCGTCGCGCTCATCGCCTTTTTCAGCAAAACGCCTTTGAACAAAGTTGCCAGCAAGCCTATGGGTAAAAACGCAAGAATGATGTAATTGATGGTTTCCACCGGCAGAATCAGAATGACTTTCGCCCCGACAAACGCCCCGATTAAAGCCGCAACGATGCCGACCGGCACAATGCGCCATACAATCGAACTGCTTTTCATCAAAATTTTTCAATCGCAGCCACCGTACCGATGGTACTCACCAGTTTTTCCTGTGCCAACGCGACCTGCGGCGGCAATCCGACCATCAAAAACGCAGGAATCAAAAATCAGCCCGGCTCCTCCCGCAATAGCATCGACGTAGCCCGCAATCAGAGACGCGGCAACCAATAGGAAAAAGACCGAGATAAAAAAATAATCGGCAATAATGCTGCCGGAATAAATAATTGTTCCATGGATTTGTTTCCTCTTAATTGATTTAAATTTTTGTATGCAGGTGATGTTTACACGAAGCATCTAAAGAAATACTCATCAGGGCATTTCTCAAATAATCCGAATACCCTTAACAGCCATCGGTCATTGCCATCAAATTTGGGTTTAAACCCATTTCTTGTATGCAGCGTTCTCTGGTTATCAAAGGTAACAACCTGACCAGGCTTAAGATGCAATGATACCCACTTTTAGGATCTAAACTTACCCTTTTGAATTTTTCCAATACTGAATTATATTTAGGATTGCTTGCCCTAACATTATGATAATCAAATCTTGAAACATACAAGCCATTCTCCCCTTTTACGCAATAAAGGTAATTTATCTATAGATTCTTGTTTTTCAAAAGATGCAGGTCTATTCACTGTAAACTCAGCTTCTTCTAAAAGTTTAATCTCTTCCCCTGATAATTCATCTAAAAACGTCATCTAATTTTTAAAAATACTAGTTGCAACGTTATCTTGCTGTCTCAAGCACAATAAACTCAATGTATCAGGTACTGGACTTCGAGAACCAGCCTCTCACGCAATCTTAAATCAGGGTTATCTACATGAGGATAAAAGTCCAGAGAAGAACCGTAGAGCTGATCTGATTCTCCAAACCTACCCTTGGAACAACATGTCTGATTAAACGACCATCATTTTCTCCCTGATAGACCACTGGATACATACCTAATAAACAAACATATCCTAATAGATTTATAACTGATTCAGGTATCTCTGAATTTTTATAAAAACCAGTTTGGATCGGAGTCGGAGGTAGATTTGAATCAATTTTTTTAATTCGGAAACAACAAACCCATTATTATCTAAAACCTCCCTATCTTCACGATACTCTCCCGAAAAACGTAATTCATTCATACGTTGAATTGCTTTTTAAATAAAGCTCTGAATTTGTATTCATATTTCATCCTTTATAAGCTAACAATTACTGAAAAAGTGTTGCCAGATTAATTATCATTACCTGTTTTTGTCAACACTATTTATTTTTGTAAAAATAAACCACAAATCAATTAGCCGCTTCAATTCGTTTCTTCTGCTAAAAGGTCGTCTGAAAACCTGATTTCCCAGTTTTTCAGACGACCTTGAATCGATTTTAGGGTTTCAACAACCGCGTGTGTGCGGTACGCACGCAGTTTCGGTTTGGAGGGTCAGATTCTTGAATCCGACGGCTTTTGAGATAGTAAACCTTTGTTAGATACAAATATTCAGTCTGTAGATTGCTGTTGATAGATTGATTTCAGGTTAACATGTCTATATTAACAACTTGATTTACAGCTAGATGATTTATTAAATTTATGGTTTGTGCATTCATAACTTATGCAATTTTTTTAGTTTTACTTTTTCTTCTAGTAGAAACAAATTGGGCCTCACTGTCTATATTATAAGTATCTATAATATTTTTAATTATTCTCTCAACTTCCCTTTTCTCAACATCTGAATAACTACTAAAGGGTAAAACGGGCATTTCTAATATAAAGACGATTTGCAAGATTTGGGGCTAACTTACTAAAATCAGGACCATCCTCATCTAAAAAGGATAAATTGTTTGAACTTGAGTATATCCCGCGCCCATTTTTCCAATTCTGATCGGATTGATACCAATCCAAGTTACCTTACCGAAAATTCCTTCATCTCCTTCCCAAGGATGCATGGATCCTATACCGATAACAACATCATAGTGCCAGTTTCTTATAGCCCCATACAATCACTCTCCCCAAATACTCCATTTTCACCAGGATCGCCTGTATGAGTACGTTTATATACCAATACCTTCATTTATTAGTCTCCTTTAAGACTTGAAACCATCTTAGAAATAGTATAGAGATACTTCATTTATAGGCTCTCAATGCGCCTCTTCCCAATTCATCCCCACACCCACCTCAGCCACCAGCGGCACTTTCAACATCCCATCATCCACTTTCGCCATAATCTGCGGCAGTTTTTCTTTGACTAAATCCAGTTCGGCTTCGGGTACTTCCAACACCAGTTCGTCATGCACCTGCATAATCAGTTTTGCTCTTCAGGTCGTCTGAAACCAGCCAGCGGGACACGTCTATCATGGCGCGTTTGATGAGGTCGGACGCGGTGCCTTGCATGGGGGCGTTGATGGCGGCGCGTTCGGCTCCGGCACGGGCGTTGGCGTTTTTGTTGCGGATGTCGGGCAGGTAGAGGCGGCGGCCGAACAGGGTTTCGACGAAGCCTTGGGCGGCGGCTTGTTCTTTGGTGCGCTGCATGTATTCGGCGACGCCAGGGATGGCGAGGCAGTAGCGGTCGATAAAGGTTTTGGCGGAAAGGTTGTCTATGCCCAGCGATTTGGCGAGGCCGTATTGACCCATGCCGTAAATCAGGCCGAAGTTGATGGTTTTGGCGTAGCGGCGTTGTTCGGACGAGACGTTTTCGGGGGCGATGCCGAATACTTCGGCGGCGGTGCGGCGGTGTACGTCTTCGCCGTTTTGGAACGCGGCAATGAGGGTTTTATCGCCGGAAGGTGCGCCATGATGCGCAGCTCGATTTGGGAATAGTCGGCGGAAACGATGACGCTGCCTTGCGGTGCGGTGAAGGCGCGGCGCACGCGGCGGCCTTCGGCGGTGCGGATGGGGATGTTTTGCAGGTTGGGGTTGTTGCTGGCGAGGCGGCCGGTAATGGCGACGGCGGGCGTAGGTGGTATGCACGCGGCCGTCTTTGGGGAAAATCATTTCGGGCGGTTTGTCGGTGTAGGTGGATTTGAGTTTCGCTAAACTACGGTTTTGCAGGATGATTTTGGGCAGGGGTAGTCGGGTGCGAGCTGTTCCGAGCACGGCTTCGTTGGTGGAAATGCCGCCTTTGGCGGTTTTTCAGTCCTTTGGTGGGGATGCCCATTTTGTCGAACAGGATTTCTTGCAGCTGTTTGGGCGAATTGAGGTTGAACGGCTGGCCTGCGGCGGCGTAGGCCTCTTGTTCGAGCTTCATCAGCTCGGCGCCGAGTTCCGCGCTTTGGCGGGCGAGTTCGGCGCGGTCGATTGGCACACCGTTGCGTTCCATTTCAAACAATACCTGCGCGACGGGCAGCTCCATTTTTTCATACATTTCAAGCTGTTTGGCGTCCATTTGCGCACGCAGATGCGCTTCGAGGCGCAGGGCGAAATCGGCGTCTTGGGCGGCGTATTCGGTCGCCTGCCCGATGGCGACGTCGGCAAACCCGATTTGTTTCGCGCCTTTGCCGCACAGCGATTCGTAGGTAATGGTTTCCAAGCCCAGCCAGCGTTCGGACAATTCGTCCAAACCGTGTCCGAGATGGCTCTCGATGATGTAGGAAGCGAGCATGGCGTCGCCGGCAATGCCTTTCAGGGCGATGTCATAGTTGGCGAAAACGTGTTGGTCGTATTTGAGGTTTTGCCGATTTTTCAGGGCAGGGTTTTTCCAAATGCGGTTTCAGACGACCTAATACGTCTTGCAAATCAAGCTGTTCGGGCGCGGCAGTCAGGCTGTGTCCTATGGGGATATAAACCGCTTCGCCTGCTTGGAACGCGATGCTGATACCGACCAGCGCGGCATTCATCGCGTCTAGGGACGTAGTTTCCGTATCGATGCCGATTGTGTCCGCCTGCGACAATTTGTCCAACAAGGCGGCAAACTGCGCTTCGGTGGTAACGGCTGATAATCCAGCTTTTCGGGGGCCGGGGCATGTTCTATGATTTTTCAGACGACGTTTCCATGTCCAACGCCGCCTGTTCACCTATCGTATCGCTGCCAAAACAAATCGCCGTCCGCCGCTTCGTGCATACGGCTTTCTGCCTCTTTCAGCCAAGTACGGAAGCCCCAGCGTTTGAAATCGACCGCAAGCTGCGACCATTTCGGCGAAGTGCGGCGCAGGCTTTCGAGGCCGTCTGAAAGCTCGGTGTGCAAGTCCACATCGGTTTTAATCGTTACCAAATCATACGAAAGCGGCAGTTGGGGCAGCGCGGCTTGCAGGTTTTCGCCGACCTTGCCCTTGATTTCCGCAGCGTGTTCCATCACACCGGCCAGCGAGCCGTAGGCTTCCAGCCACTTCACCGCCGTTTTCGGGCCGCACTTCTCCACGCCCGGCACATTGTCCACCTTGTCGCCCATCAGCGCGAGATAATCGCGGATTTGGTCGGGGCGCACGCCGAATTTTCCCTTCACGCCTTCAATGTCCAGCGTTTCGCCGCTCATCGTGTTCACCAGCGTCACGCGCTCGTTCACCAACTGCGCCATATCCTTATCGCCGGTGGACACCACCACATCCAACCTGCTTCGCCGGCCATCGCCGCCAGCGTGCCGATAACGTCGTCCGCTTCCGCGCGGAATCACCAACACCAGCCAGCCCATCAGCCGCACCAAATCCGGCAAGGCTTCCGCCTGCGAGGCGCAAATCGTCCGGCATCGGCGGGCGCGTCATATATAGTCGAGGGAACATCTCGTGGCGGAAATTCTTACCTTTCGCATCAAACACCACCGCGCAATAATCGTGCACATAATCCGCCCGCAGCCGGCTGCAACGTATTCAATACGCCGTAAAGCGCACCCGTCGGCGCACCGTCAGGCGCGGACAACTGCGCCATCGCATGATAAGCGCGGTAAAAGATAAGAAGAGCCGTCAACGAGGAGGAGGGTGGGTTTGGACATGGTGAACCTGCTTGAAATAAGTGAAAAATAGATGGATGGATTATAAAGGAAAAGCTCAGTTCTCCCCATGTATCCGCAAATGTGTTTCAGCGCGTCCTAGGGTTTACAAAAAATAAACCATTTCAAATATTGCGCCTTGTCATTTCATCTTGTATATTTGTATGCAAATGAATACAAACCAAATCAAACGAATATGAATGCGACAAACCGTATCCCCGTAAGCGTGCAGATTACTCAGGAAGACACTGAGTTTTTATTGCTGAATTAAAAATCGAAGGCGCGAATACGCCGTCTGAAAAAATCCGCGAGCTGCTCAAGCAGGCGCGTTTGGCGCATACGCAGACGCGCGATTACGGTTCCGCGCTGACGGCGCAGGAGCAGTTTTTCCAAGCGGCAAAGCATGACGTGCTGCACGCAGAAAAGCAGGCGGGGGTGCATTCGCATATCGTGGCGCGGTTGTTTGAGCAGCTGCCCGACTTGGGCGCGACGCTCGCCGCCGACCTGCCCGAAGAAGCCGACCTCGACGATTTGAAAAAATACGAACGCGAACTGATGTGGCGCATCGTCCGCCTCACCGACAGCATCTTGCAGCTCGCCGTAACCGGCAAAGGCGCGGCATACGACGATACCGTGCTGCAACAGCTTGAAAACACTTTGAAACTGGCGAAGATTGTGCAGCAGGCGGGCGAGGTTTGAGGTCGTCTGAAAAATGGGGCGCATGAAATAGAAGTATTTGTTTGCCGCTATTCCTGTACAGGCTGCCATGCCCGAATATTCCGAAAACGCTAAGGTCTGGATTCCCGCCTGCGCGGGAATGACGGACAGTTGATTACCCCGTGCCAGCAAATCAAACACATTTTATTGAAAGGAAAAATCCAAATGAGCGAAACCCTATCCCGCAGAGTGGGCCGTCTGGTGAGCGGCGGTTTTCATGCCCTGATTGATGCGGCGGAAAACCTTGCGCCTGAGGCAGCAATGAACGAGAGCATCCGCGAAATCGAGGCGGGCAGTGGACGAGGTGCGTGCCGGGTGGGCAAGGTGTTGGCGCAGAAACACCTTGCCGCCAAGAAAAATGGCGGACGAGAGCAACCGCCACGAAGCCATCGATGCCAACCTGCAAGCCGCCGTAGCCGCTGGGCGCGACGACCTTGCTGAAGCAGGGCATCGCCGAACAGATGGACATCGAAGCGCGTCTGCCTGTTTTTGGAAAAACACCATCGCCGATTGCGCCGCGCAGGAAAAAGAACTTGAAGGCTTTATCGCCGCCCTGCAGGCAAAAAAACGCGAGATGCAGCAGCAGTTGCAAGACTGGCGCGCCGCACAGCAGAGCGCGGGCGCAGGCAAAGCGGCAGGCGGCAGCGACCTCAACCGCATCGCCCGTGATGCCGAAAAAGCGGCAACGCTTTCGACCGCGTGATGGGTCGTCAAAACGCGGTACACAGCAGCACCGATGCGGCGCAATTGGCAAAATTGAAGGAATTGGAAGACTTAAGCCGCAACAACCGCATTGCCGAACGATTGGCGGCGTTGAAGGCGAAGAAATAAGTTTTCAGACGACCTCCTAAACAAATAAGATCGTCTGAAAAGAAAAAAACGCCGCGCGGAGTTTGCCCTTGCGGCGTGTGGCGGAACGAATCAGTAGTCGATGCGTTCGCTGATAATCCGTAAATCCGGCCATGAGAAAACGATGTCGTATTCGCGTCCGTTTCTGAAGGCTTCGGCTTTCAGTACGGGGCGGCCGCGATGGTCGTCGGCTTCGATTTCATGGACGCGGTAGCCGCGTCGTTCAAAGTATCCGCATGACTTGCGCGCGTTTTTGTTCGAAGACGGATCGCTGTAAAATTTGGTGTTCGATGTAGTCGTCATCGTAATACTTGCCGTCGCGGTAACGGTAGTCGTCATAACGATCGTAATCGCGTTCATAGCGGTCATAATAGTAGTCGTCGTAATAATCATCGGGGTAAGGGGCGGCGCAGGCGGCCAGTGCGATACTGCTCAGGAGTAATGCCGGTAATAGTTTTTCATGTCGTATCCTTTCGGGACGTGGGGGTAAGTAAAGAATGTTCGGGCGCGGTTATAAATCAACGCGTTCTTCGATAATGTTCAAATCGGGATAAGACATCACGATTTTTGTATTCAAAGCTGCCTTTGTAGGCCTCAAACTCCAAAACAGGGTCTCGCCCAATGCAGGTCGGTGTCGGAATCGTGCACCTCGTAGCCTCTGCCTTGCAGGATGGACACAGCGCGGTTGTGGTGTTGCGCGAACGCGGGTCGGTTTCCATGCGGTATTGGGCGTAGTCTTCGTAAAGGTCGAAACCTTCTGCTGCAAGAAAAAATGGCGCAAATGACGGCGGCAGGAAGCAGCAGTTTTTCAAAAAGCGGTTTTGAACGGTTCTATATATTGCGACTGCGGATATTTCATTTCGTTCCCTTTGCGTCTGTTGTCGGTATAGACATTTTAAACACGCAGGACTTAGGGAAAAGTTAGGAGCGTTTTTCAGACGACCTTTCTTGACGGTACGCACAGGCCGTCTGAAAACGGATAGGGATAATCCCATGATTTTTGCTGTTTTTGATTGCCTTGATAACCGCCGCAGTGCTTTATATCCTGCTGTTTAAGGATTGGGACGAATTTGTCAGAATGCGTAAAATTCTGTTTTACGCCCGAAATCATCAGCGCTGCGCGGGAAATATTGGGAAGACGTATGGGCGGAAACCAAAATCCTGCTGTGGCTGGGCATCAGTTTGGCGGCGGGCGCATCGGCTTATGCCTGGCTCGGCTAGAGTCGGCGTTTCAAAGGCAGATACCGTCTTTATTGCCGCGAACGGCAAATTATCGAAAAGGTTTCTGAATGAGCAAAAACACACTTACCGCACCGCGACAACATGGACGGGCAATCTTGGCGAGGCACTTCGTCCTACACCGCTTATTTGCGCAACTTTACCGTTTCCGCCGAGGGTGGCCCGACTACACGGTTCCGCCGACCCGGCCTTCCGCGGCGATGCGGGCCGCTGGAACCGGAAGAAATGCTGTTAGCCGCCGTTTCTGCCTGCCACAAACTATGGTACCTGCACCTGTGTGCCGACGCGGGCATCTGCGTTACCGCCTACACCGATCATGCCGAAGCAGTAATGAACGAAGGCGGGAATGGGAGCACGGGGCGTTTCGTCTCCGCCGTGTTGAAGCCGCGCGTTACCATCGCCGCAGGAAGCGACCGCGCCAAGGCTTTGGAACTGCACCACGAAGCGCACCGCCTGTGTTTTCATCGCCAACTCGGTCAACTTTCCGATTGAATGCCGCGCCGAGATTGAGAGCGGAGAGGCCGTCTGAAAAACCGAATGTCTGTTTTGGGATGACGGCAGAAGGGGTAGGTTGGGTTGGCAAAACCCGACAAAACGTAGGAATGAAAAAAGTTTCGTTGGGTCTTGGCCCAACCTATAATTGCTGTTTGAAATGCACGGATAGGTCAAATTCAAATAAAGAATACCTAATGCCGTCATTCCCGCGCAGGCGGGAATCCAGACCTCGATTCTTCAGAAGTATTATTTGAAGATTGCCGTAATCGCAAACTTCTGGATTCCCGCCTGCGCGGGAATGACGGCAATCAAACGATTCAAATTTTTCGCAAGCAGTCTATTTAAGGTCGTCTGAAAGTTGACCAGAACAAGGAACGGAATATGTGGAATTTAATCAACGCCCCCGAAACGGAAATCTTCGGCATCGCCATCGCGCTGATGGTTTTGCTCGGCGTGTTGGAAGTCATCTCCATGCTGGCGGGCGGCATCAGCGACTGGCTGGACAACCTGCTGCCCGACAGCCTGACCGAAACCGCGCACGCCGAAGTCGGGCTGGACGCAGCGGACGCGGGCGTGTTCGTCAGGTTTCTGAGCTGGCTGTATGTCGGTCGCGTGCCGGTGTTGATGCTGATGGTCGTGTTCCTTGCCGTGTACGGACTGACGGGCTACCTGTTTCAGACGACCTTTGCCGCCGTGTTCGGTAGCTATCTGAACGGATGGCTGGCGGCGAGTAGCCGTGTGGTTCCTTTTCGCTGCCGCTGGTGCGCCTGACGGCGGGCGGACTGTACAAAATCATGCCCAAAAGACGAAACCACCGCCGTTTCGCAGGGAAAGCTTAATCGGACGCATCGGCACGGTGGTGCTGGGCGAAGCACGGGCAGGCAGCGCGGCGCAGGTGCGGGTGAAGGATGTATATGGTCAACAGCATTATGTGATGGCAGAACCGGATTCTGACGAAGTGTTGAAACAGGGCGACGCGGTGTTGCTGGTGTCGCTGGAGGGAAATACGTTTAAGGCAATTTTTGAATCCGAGCGGGAGCTTGGTGGATTGAGTCGTCTGAAAAACACAAGGCAAATAATAATGGGCAAACAACGTAAAAATCGCGCTCCGCCAAAACCGCAACAGGCAGCGATCCGATTCGGTATCTTGGGCCGGCCTCAGCAGGCAACCGCAGGCAGGAGTGCGGCGCGAAGGCAGACGGACGGTATTTGCCACCTCTTTTGGGGGCACGCTGTTTATGCCGCTTTGGTAATGGGGCTGCTATTGGTCTTTATCGCGTTGTTGGTTTTCCCTTGCCGTCAGCGGATTTTTGCCGACGGTGCACGATTGGGCGGCAAAAGCGGCGGCGGGTGTGTTTTTGCTCTACGGCCTGAAACGTTCGGAAGGCTGGTGGTTCGGCCTGACCTGCCGCCGTTTTGCCTCCATCGGCGGCGGGGGAATTGGTGCTGTACGGTGCATTCGGCCGCACGCGTTTCCGCTGTCCGACCGATTGGCGGTTCGATTATCTGTGCAGTGTGCGGTGCCGCATCTTCTCTTTTCGCACCATCTCGCCCGACGGACACAGCCGCCGCTTTTCCACCTCCTTGTGCCGCAATACCGCCGCATTGATTGCAGAGTTGGGCGCGGTAGATCAGGGGCAGGGAAATGTCGGTTGCGATGCAAAACGGCTTTATGGAGTTGTTCGACAATTTGGACAAAAGAAAAAGGCGCGGCTGGCGGATACTGATAGGGCTGGTGTCGGCAACGGTGCTGTTGGCGTGCGTGCGGCAAATATTCGGCAACACGCTCTTGTCGCCCCTGCCTGGCAGGTTGCCGCCGCGCTGACCGCCGCATGGCTGCTGCCTTTGGCTTGGATGAGCCGCAAGGTGCTGGTCGGAGAAACCGTATTCGGCCTGCCGTCCAACCATTATCTGCGGCAAACGGCAATCGGCCGCATCAGGGTTTTTAACCACGGGGGCAAAACCGCCCTGTTCTGGCTGGCCATAGGCGCGTTGTGCGTGTGGTCGTTGGCTTCGCTGTCGGGCGCGGCCAGCCTGTGGGGTAAACCGTTCGAGCGTGTGGCGGTGGAAATGACCGTTGAAGGAAGTTGCGGACGCTATGGCCGCCTGCGGCAGCTTGCCGTCCGCCTGCCCAAAAGTCATCGCGATTTTGACGGCAGTTGGTGCGAGGGGCAGTTTTGAAACGCCCGACGGCGAAACGGTCTATGTACGCCGCAGCCTGTTTGCCCGCGAACTGCGTTTCAGCCGTCCTTAGGCCGTCTGAAAATACAGGCCGCCTTAATGTAAATCAAATAGAAATACCCATACCGTCATTCCCGCACAGGCGTGAATCCAGAGGTTTAGAATTGTGGCAATCTTTGAATATTTCCTTGGAATCCCGAAGTCTGGATTCCCGCCTGTGCCAGGAATGACGATGCAGGTATTTCTATTTGAATCCACTGTATTTGTTTGATTTTCTCCAAACCTGTTTCAGGCAGCAGGGAAGCCGTCTGAAAAAACCCTTCTCAAGAAAGGAAAAACCCATGAACTTAGTTTCCATCGGCATCATCGCCGGCGTCATACTCGTCGCGCTAATTGTACTCGGCCTCATCCTGACCCGTCTGTACCGCCGCGCCAGCAAAGAAGTCTCCTTCGTACGCACCGGTTTCGGCGGCGAAAAAGTCATCATGAACGGCGGCGCGATGGTGCTGCCCGTGCTGCACGAAATCATCCCCGTCAACATGAACACATTGCGCCTCGAAGTGCGCCGCGCTGCCCAACAAGCATTGATTACCCGCGACCGTATGCGCGTCGACGTAATGGCTGAATTTTACGTCCGTGTCAAACCCAGCGCCGAGAGCATTGCGACCGCCGCACAAACGCTGGGTATGAAAACCATGTCTCCCGACGAATTGAAAGACCTCGTCGAAGGTAAATTCGTTGATGCCCTACGCGCCGTTGCCGCCGAAATGGCGATGGAAGAGCTGCATGAAAAACGTGTTGATTTCGTTCAGAAAGTACAACAAGTCGTGAGCGAAGACTTGTTCAAAAACGGTCTCGAACTCGAAACCGTTTCCCTAACCGGCCTCGACCAAACCAGCTTTGAATTCTTCAACCCACAAAATGCGTTTGACGCGGAAGGTTTGACCAAACTGACCGAAACCATCGAAGGCCGCCGCAAAAAACGTAACGAAATCGAACAAGACACCGACTTGGCGATTAAAACCAAAAACCTCGAAGCCGAGCAACAACGCCTGAAAATCTCGCGCGAAGAAGAATACGCCAAACTCGAACAAGAACGCGAAATCGCCGTGCGCCGCGCCGAACAGGAAGCCAGCATCGCTGAGCAGGAAGCGCAGAAAAAAACGCGAGGCGGAAGAAGCCAAAAATCGCCGCCGAGCGCGAAGTGGATTTGAAACGCATCGCCGCCGAACGCGACATTAAAAAGCGAAGACATCCGTAAAGCCCGAAGCCGTCGAGCAGGCGGAAGTTGAGCGCCGCAAAAGCCATCGAGTTGGCAGAACAAGACCGCGCCATCGCCGTTGCCGAAAAATCGCGTGCCGAATCGAAGCCAAAGCCGAGGGCCGACAAAGCCCGCGCCGCCGCCGTTCGTGAAGAAGAGGCGTGATTACCGTGCGCGAAACCGAACGCGCCGAACGTGCCAAAGCGGTCGAACTGATTGCTGCCGAAGAAGCCGCACAAAAAGATGCGATTTCGCTCACCGTCGCCGCCGAAGCCGAGAAACAGGCCGCGCAAGACCGCGCCGAAAGCCGTGCGCATCGCCGCCGAAGCCGAAGCCGAGAAACAACGCCTGCAAAGCCAAAGGTGAAGCCGATGCCAAAAGTCCTGCTGGCACAAGCGCAAGAGCAGCAATACAAAGTCGATGCCGAAGGTACCCGCGCCGTCAACGAAGCCGCCAACGTCCTGAGCGTCGAGCAAGTCGAAATGCAAGTGCGCCTCGCCCTGTTGAAACACCTGCCCGACATCATCCGCGAATCCGTGCGCCCGATGGAAAACATCGACGACATCAAGATTCTGCAGAGTCAACGGCTTGGGCGGATTCAGCGGCGCTGCCAACGGCTCGGAAGGCGTGTCGGACGGCCAAACCACGCAAAGCCAGCCTCGCCGACCAAATGGTCAACAGCGCCCTGCGCTACCGCAGCCAAGCCCCGCTGGTTGACGGCCTCTTGAAAGAATTGAGGCCTGAACGGCGGCGACATCAACGGTCTGACGCAGGGGCTGGATAAAGGCATCAGCAAAGACGCCGCAGAATAAGGTTTTGTCCGTTTAGGAACTTTTTACACGGTTCACGCGTCAGTAAAATGTATGTATTGGTTTTTGCCTTTGATATACATTTGATTTGCTTAATTTTTACTTAAGGGTGAACGATGAGAAAAAGTATCCGCATTGTTTCTGGCCATGGCGATGGCCGCCAGTGTCAACGTGCAGGCCGCCTCGTTTTGGGATTGGTACGGCCGATTTTTTTGGAGGCGGGCAGGTAGGGAGCCGTGTGCCTGCAGCATTCCCAATAGTCCTTGCGGCAATTGCGGTCTCACAACAAGGTAAATGGTTGGAAAACCTGACCGGTAGGTAATAAGGCCGTCTGAAATTGAGTTTTCAGACGGCTTTACACTATTGTCCGCCGATGGTTCTAATCAGATCCCGCCTGAACATAAGGTTTTTGTCCGTTCAGGAACTTTTTACGCAGTTCATGTGTCGGTAAAACGTATGTTTTGGTTTTTGCCTTTGATATACATTTGATTTGCTTAATTTTTACTTAAGGAGTGAACGATGAGAAAAAGTATCCGCATTGTTTTTTTGGCCATAGCGATGGCCGCCAGTGTCAACGTGCAGGCCGCCTCGTTTTGGGATTGGTACGGCCGATTTTTGGAGGCGGGCAGGTAGGGGCCGTGTGTCTGTAACGGAGACCCCCATAATCCTTGCGGCTATTGCGGCGGTTTTGAAAAAAATATAAATGATCGGGCAATCGGTTATGCGGTTTTGCCAAATGATAAAAGGCCGTCTGAAACTGAGTTTTCAGACGGACTTCCGCTAGTGTCTGCCGATGGCTATAATCAAATCCCGCCTGCCGGTGCGCGGCAGGTTTGGTCATATTGAAAAACAGGAGAAACCGTGAAAACTTGGAAAAATCGCCGTGCTCGACCGTGCCACGCTGGCGCCGGAGCCGTTTGCTTTCGATTTCCCCGCCGAGGGTGGCCGAATATCCGTCGACGCGGCCGGAAGAAACCGCCGCCCGAATCGCGGGGGCGGATGTCGTCATCACCAACAAAGTCGTCATCACGGCGGAACACATCGCCGCCAATCCGCAGCTCAAGCTGATAGCCTTGGCGGCAACGGGTGTGAACAACGTGGACACCGACGCCGCCAAAGCCGCAGGCGTTACCGTGATGCAACATCCGCGCCTACGGCAACGGATCGGTGGCGGAACACGCCTTTATGCTGATGATTGCGCTGATGCGCAACCTGCCCGCTTATCAGCGCGACGTAGCGGCGGGCATATGGGAGCAATCGCCGTTTTTCTGCCATTTCGGCGCGCCGATGCGCGATTTGCACGGCAAAACGCTGGCCGTATTCGGGCGCGGCAATATCGGACAAACGCTGGCGGGTTATGCGCGCGCCTTCGGCATGAACGTGGTGTTCGGCGAACACAAACACGCCGAAAACGTCCGCGAAGGCTACGTTTCCTTCGACGAGGCCATCAAACGGCAGACGCCGTTTCGCTGCACTGCCCGCTCACGCCGCAAACGGCAAAACATGATAGGCGAAACGGAATTGCAGCGCATGAAGCCCGGCGCGGTGTTGATTAACTGCGGGCGCGGCGGCCTGGTGGACGAGCAGGCTTTGGTTGCCGCGCTGAAATACGGCCGAATCGGCGGTGCGGGTTTCGATGTTTTGACCGAGGAACCGCCGCGCAACGGCAACCCGCTGCTCAAAGCCCGCCTGCCCAATTTAATCGTGACGCCGCATATGGCCTGGGGCAGCGAAGAAGCGCGGAACCGGCTGTTTGCCATTCTGCTGGAAAACATCAACCGCTTTGCGGCAGGGCGGCCGCAGAATGTGGTGGTATAGCCCACCTGCCCGCACCGCCGGAAAAAAACCGCCTGTCTTTGAATTGCCGCGGCGCACTGGAGTACAATACGCGCTGTTTTTCGGGGCCGCGGCTCCGTCTCCTCCGCTGAAACCCCTTTTCAGACGGCCTCTTAGCAAATTTTTCGACAACGGTTTTTATGAATCTACTTGGTGCTTTGGCGAAGCTCGGCAGCCTGACGATGGTGTCGCGCATACTCGGATTCGTGCGCGATATGATTATTGCGCGGGTGTTTGGCGCGGGCGATGCGACGGACGCGTTTCTGACCGCGTTCAAGCTGCCGAACCTGCTGCGGCGGATTTTTGCCGAAGGCGCGTTTTCGCAGGCGTTCGTTCCCGTTTTGGCGGAATACCGCCGAGACGAAAGTCGCCGGAGGCGACGCGGGAATGTGCAGTATGTGGCGGGGATGCTGACGTTTGCGCTGACCGTCGTTACCGCCGTCGGCGTGCTGACCGCACCGTGGATTATCCGTGCGACGGCGACCGGATTCGGCAAAAAAATCCCGACAAGCTGGCGCTGGCCGCCGACCTGCTGCGGATTATGTTCCCCTATATCCTGCTGATTTTCGCTCTCGTCTTTCGTCGGCTCGATACTCAATACCTACCACAAATTCCAGATTCCCGCCTTCACGCCCGTGCTGCTGAACGTATCGTTCATCGTGGCCGCCCTGTTTTTCGTGCCGTATTTCGACCCGCCGATTACCGCGCTGGCGTGGGCGGTGTTTATCGGCGGCGTGTTGCAGTTGGTGTTTCAACTGCCGTGGCTGGCGAAACAGGGCTTTTTGAAGCTGCCGAAACTGGATTTCCACAATTCGGCGGTAAACCGCGTCATCAAACTGATGATTCCGTCGATTTTTCCGCCGCGAGCGTGGCGCAGGTTTCGCTGGTTATCAGCACGATTTTTCGCGTCTTACCTGCAAAGCGGCAGCATCACATGGATGTATTACGCCGACCGTATGACCGAACTGCCGACCGGCGTACTGGGCGTAGCGCTCGGGACGATTCTGCTGCCGACGCTGTCGAAACACGCGGGCGGGCGCAATCCCGAAGAGTTTTCAAGCTGCTCGACTGGGGGCTGCGGCTGTGTTTCCTGCTGGCCGCACCCGCCGCGCTGGCTTTGGCGGTGCTGTCGCTGCCGCTGATCAGCACGCTGTTTATGAGCAAGGGCTTTACCTACCACGATGCGGTCATGACCCGCAACGCGCTGGCAGCCTGCTCGTTCTGCGTGGTCAGGGCAGATTACCATCAAAGTGCTCGCGCCCGCTTTTTACGCGCAGCAAAACATCCGCACGCCGGTGAAGATTGCCGTGTTCACGCTGGTGGTAACGCAGTTGATGAACCTTGCCTTCGTCGGCCCGCTCAAACATGTCGGCCTGTCGCTTTCCGTCGGGCTGGGCGCGTGCCTGAACGCGGGGCTGCTGTTCACGCTGCTGCGCAAACACGGCATTTACCTGCCCGGCGAAGACTGGCGGCCGTTTTCCGTCAAACTGCTGGCCGCCCTTGCCGTGATGGGCGGCGGCCTGCTGGCGGCGCAATACTGGCTGCCGATGGACTGGCAGCACGCGGGCGGCCTGCGCAAGGCGGGTCAACTGTTTGTCTTAATTTTTTTATCGGCGGAGGCCTGTATTTCGCCTCGCTGGCGGCTTTGGGCTTCCGCCCGCGTCATTTCAAGCGCTCGGAAACGAAATAAATACGGTTGCCGCCCGCGCTTTAATCCGTTCCGCACCGAGAGGCCGTCTGAAACTTTTCAGACGGCCTCGGTCTAAAAAAAGTCACCCAAATAGCAGGAAGTACAGACATTGAGTGAAAATCATTTGATCGAAACCGACGGGAACAGTGCGGTACAGGCTCCGGCGGTTCCGGAAAACCTTGTTTACGCCCGCTTTGGCGCAGGCTGACGGCATTTGTTTTGAATACCGTGTTTAACGTATTGGTATTTGCCCGTCGCTGTTAGGGATTGCTGAGATAAAGGGACAAATATGAGTGCATATTTATTAGAAAACCATCAATCTTCGGATTGGGTGAGGGGACCCGACGAGGGTTCTGTTTTGCTGCTTGTCGTCTTTGCGTATATCGTCGCCCAGCTTTACAGCATGGGATGGGACGGGCAGTCGCTGGGCAAAAGGATAATGGGCATCGTCGTCGTCAAATCCGACGGATCGCCTGCGGATTTTTGGGATGTCGTGATGATGCGCGAATTTTTCTGGCCGCTCAAAAGCGCTCATTATGATTACGGCGGCCGGCATGGTTTTCGGCGAGGCGGACAGGGGACTCGCAGGGATTTTTGTTTGTCTGGCTGAATGCGAAACGGATGATTTTTTACCGAGGGCGGCCGTACCATGCCTGACGAATTTGCCGATACCGTGGTGGTCAGAAAGGTGCGGGCCGAGGTAATATCGTAACAGTGCCCCGATAAGGCGGAGGCCGTCTGAAAACTTTTCAGACGGCCTCAGGATATGAATCAGGACATTGTTACAAATCGTGTTCGTACCAGCACAACGCCGCCAGCGAAACGAGCGAAGAGATGCCGACAAACAGGATGATGTTGAAGAAAAAAATACTGGCATAGTAATGACTCCGAATGTGTGGGACGGGCGTCCCGTTGATTTTATAGGCCGTCTGAAAAAGACGGCCGCGGTTTTCGTTCTGCAAAAAAAGCATAATGTCTTTGCCGCCTTGTTTCAGCAGGGGTTTACCTGTTTTTCCAGTGAGAAAAAGCAATTAGTATCAATAAAAAAACATCATCAATAATGAATATTGCTGAGTTATAATGCTGTTATAAAATTAGTCTTTTGTATTGCAATGATTTACAAAACATCTAAGCAAAAATTAATGATTCCTTTACACAGCGGTATTCCGCCGTCCGGCCCGCACCGGAGTGTTGCATTTCGGCATGGTCGGGAACGGCGCCGTCCGCAATGGCGGTTCATCCGAACGGTTGCTGAAAAATGAACATAAACCTGCCCGACACGCCGTTTTGGCTGCACAACGGCAATGCCGAAACCATTTTCGCCAAGCTGCTGCAATCGCGCCGCCCGCCTACCGCCGCGAGCTGCTGCCCGACAGTACCGGCAAAACGCAGATTGCCTATGATTTCGTCGACGCCGCCCGCCCCGACGCGCCGCTGGTGGTGTTGTTTCACGGGCTGGAAGGCGGCAGCATGAGCCATTACGCCGTGGAAATGATGAAGGCAGTGCAACGCAGGGGCTGGCACGGCGTGGTCGCCCACTTCCGCGGCTGCGGCGGCATCGCCAACACTGCGCCCGTGTTCTACCATTCGGGCGACACGCGCGAAAATCGGCTTTATGCTGCAAATACTGGCGGCGCGCTATCCGTGCATTTACGCCGCGGGCGTGTCGCTCGGCGGCAATGCGCTGGCGAAATATCTGGGCGAAGAGGGCGCTGCCGCCGTACCGCGCGCGGCGGCGGCCGTGTCCGCGCCCGTGGATTTGACCGCCGCCGGCACGCGCTTCGACCGCGGCGTGACGCGCCTGCTCTACACCCGCTATTTCCTCCGTTCGCTGGTGCCCAAGGCCGAAGCCTTCCCGCATTTTCAGACGGCCTCCCCTTGAAAAAAACTGCAAAAACGCTGGGCGGCTTCGACGACCTGTTCACCGCGCCGCTGCACGGTTTTACCGACCGGCACGACTACTACCGCCGCGCCTCGTGCAAACCCCTGCTGCGCTCGGTGCGCACGCCGCTGCTGCTGCTCAACGCCGTCAGCGACCCGTTCCTCCGTCCGAAGCCCTGCCGACGGCGGCGGAAGTGTCCGATGCCGTAACGCTGCTGCAACCGCCATACGGCGGGCACGTCAGATTCGTCAATAAATCGGGCGGCCGGTTAAACATCGAATGGATGCCCGAAACCGTGCTGCATTATTTCGAAACGCACGGCCGAGAGGCCGTCTGAAAAAGCCGCCGCCTTTACCTCGCCGCGCCGCAAATGTAAGATAGGCCGTCTGAAAAAAACAGTCAAACCGAGAGCCAGCCATGACCGACATCCTCAACAAAATCCTCACCACCAAAGCAGAAGAAGTCGCCGCCCAGAAAGCCGCCGTTTCCGCAGAAGAAATCAAACGGCAGGCGCAGGCCGCCGCGCCGCGCGCGACTTCATCAGTGCCATCCGCGCCAAACACGCGCAGGGGCCTGCCCGCCGTGATTGCCGAGATTAAAAAGCCAGCCCGAGCAAAGGGCTGATACGCGCCGACTTCCGCCCGCCCGCCATCGCCGCCGACTACGAAAACGCAGGCGCGGCGTGCCTGTCGGTGCTGACCGACGAACCCTATTTCAAGGCTCGCCCGAATACCTGAAACAAGTTAAGGCCGCCGTCGGCCTGCCCGTGCTGCGCAAAGACTTCATCATCGACGAATATCAGGTCTATCAGGCGCGCGCCTGGGGTGCCGACGCCATCCTGCTTATCGCCGCCGCCCTCGACGCCGAACGGCTCGAACGCTTCGAACAAACCGCGCACAGCCTGAACATGACCGTCCTGCTCGAGCTGCACGAGCGCGGCGAACTCGAAAAATGCCGCAACCTGACCACCCCGCTTTGGGGCGTCAGCAACCGCAACCTGCGCACCTTCGAAGTCAGCCTGCAACAAACCTTGGATTTACTGCCCGACCTCGCAGGCAAAATCGTCGTAACTGAAAGCGGCATCCGCAACAAAGACGACGTCGGCTACATGCGCGCCCGCGGCATGCACACCTTCACTTATCGGCGAAACCTTCATGCGAGCCGACGACATCGAAAGCGGAGGTCAGAAAAACTGTTTTTGATGGGTTTGAAGATAAAGAGGGGCCGTCTGAAAACAGATTTTCAGACGGCCTTTTCTAAGCCGACGGATACCGAACCGGTTTTCCGCTTTGGCGGCAGGAAGGGAGCTTTTGGTATATGGCGGGGAATTTAACTTTTTGATACAGCAGCTTATTTAGCCCCGTCATTCCCTTTTGGCCCCGTCATTCCCGCGCAGGCGGGAAATCAGTCTATCCGCACGGAAACTTATCGGGCAAAAAGGTTTCCTCAATTCCGCATCCTGGATTCCCGCCTGCGCGGGAATGACGGCAACAGTAAACAACGTATCGGAGTAAGTTAATTGATTATTATCATGTACAATTTCCGCCTGATTGTTTTTAATGGATTGGTTTTGATAAAAGGGATAAATGATGGATGTGAATGATTTAATTGATGAAAGTTTGCCGTTATTTAATGAAGGAAAAATACGCTGAAGCGATTGAAAAGTTACATCAGGCTTTGGATGGGATTACGGATAAAAGCACTCAGCTAGAGCAAAGCTGGGTTCAATTTGGAGCTTAGCCGTTGCTATTATGAACAGGCCATAAAGACCAAAAGATACAGATAAAAAGCAGACGAACTGTTTTTGGGGAAAGCCGTCAAACACTATCAGAGTGGTCACGGCTTGCCAAGACGGATGGACAAAACAGCATTCAGCAACAAATCAATGCCCAATCTTGGCTCGGCCGTTGTTTTTCTTGAACAGGCTAGGGAGAATCAAGGATGCGGACAAGGCAGACAAGCGGTTCGGTCAGGCTGTTAAATGTTATGAGGAATGGTTGCAGCTTGCCAAGCAACTGACAGATGAACAAGGCAGTGTTCAGCAACAAATCAATACTCAATCTTGGCTTGGTCACTGTTATTTTGAACGGATTAAGAGAATTAAAAAGTACACCTGAAGCAGAAAAAAATTTGTTACGCAGGCTAGCAAATATTTTTCTGCTGCTCAGAACAAATAGCACAAATAAATGATGAAAGAGAACAAGAAAAAAATTAAAAAGGAATTTATCCTTACTTAAGAGATATTGATTACCTCAATGAAGACTGGGATTCCTATTTTGAAAAGAAAAACAAGAAATACAGGGAATTGCTTTTCAAAGGGAAACTTCACAACCGCAAAACGCCGTTTCAACCGTGTTGGCGGTTCTCCATATTCCGCCGATAGAATTGGGTTCCATACCGCTTGCCCATTACACTTCGCCCCATGTATGCCATAAATTGTTCGGTATCGGCGGCAACGACACCGCCAGTCCGATGCGGATCGGCAGTTCCACCTATAGAACGACCCGTCCGAAGGCGGGGGCTGCTGGACTTGCTGAACCAACAGGATTTGGGTTGGAAAACAAAACGGATGGCGCGTCCCACAATGCCTTTTTACCTGCTTCTCCAGCCGCGTCAACGATTTGAACCAGTTCCGCCTGTATGGTAAAGAAGACGGCGTGGAGGCTTCGGGCTGCTGCCTGGTGTTCAATAAAAAAACGGGGATTGGCTGAAAAGAAGCGGATGTTTCTGTTCCGTTCCGCAGCCTGTCCCAAAAAGTCAGGAGCAGGATTCAGACGGCCTGCCGGAAGCCAGTTTTTCGGATGATGAATACGAAAAACTGCCGCTATCAAGTCGCTTATATCGCTTACAAAGATGAATATATTGCGGAAAAGAAATGCGGGATATGGTTTCCGTCTCAAAAAGAACCGAAATTCGGTATCCGCCTGAAACCCGTCGGTAATGAAGACTGGCATCAGTTCCGCTTGAAAAAATTAAAAGAAGCGTTGGAAGCACTTATCGGGTTTTTCGAGGATAAATCCGCCGTCAGCGACGACGATAAAGAAGCCTTGGAATACATCCGCTATCTGTTTAAAGACTTCGCCTTCCGCGACGAAGAAGAGTTCCGTCTGCTGGTCATCAAGCCGATCGATTCGGAGGAAATCGAATATTGCGAGACCACCCAATCCGTCTATATCCCTTATGCCGATATACGGAATTTGGCGGACGAGGTGATTTTGGGCACGAATTACGAAAAACCGGCAATCAACGCAAGGCGGAAGTGTTCCGCTATCAGATGAAAGCAAAAAAATGCCCCGACGTCAAAAGTCTCCCGCTCGACGCTGCCGATTAATCCGCCGAACAAGCTGAACCATCCGAACAAGTAGTTGATTTACTCAATTTCTGATACGGGTATTTATTGTCAATCGTCATTCCCGCGCAGGCGAGAATCAGAAACAATAAATTTAGGAAACCTTTTTCCTGACAGATTTCCGTTCCGGCAGGACTGGATTCCCGCCTGCGCGGGAATGACGAGCGTATATCGGAAGCGGTAGTGAAACCCGCCACACTCGTTTTCAGACGGCCTTTTTGTCTAGCAACAAGGCTTTCCCGCTATAATTCCCGCTTTCGTTATTTTCAGACGACTTCTTTTCTATGAAATCCTACCCCGATTCCTATCTCCATTTCGAAAACCTCGATACCCCCGAAACACAAAAATTTTGCCGCTGAAGCACTGCCGAAACGCGCAAACGCTTTTTGGAAAACGATAAAGCGCGCGCGCTGTCGGACGG